>Ga0156225_116_pt1 | contig 131588 bp, 102 predicted proteins | sample RifCSPlowO2_12_FD_107873 | JGI IMG/M metagenome (GOLD analysis project Ga0156225, IMG submission 107873) | Bacteroidetes bacterium RIFCSPLOWO2_12_FULL_37_12 | reverse complement strand
AAAATGTTTTGCCGTTGGAAATTTATGAATGCCCTTTAATCCTATTTCGCTCATTAATGATAATACGCTCGAATAGCTCATACCTTCTATTCTGACTAACGTCATTCCCTCTAAAAACTACCTTTCACCAGCAAAAATACACAAAAATCGAATGTAATAGAAGCGATAAACGGAAGGGAAAAAAAATAGACCGGAATGAAAATTAAACATTTGGAATCAACCTGTGGCAGTATTTTGCTTTTAGGGAAGTCAAAAATCCAGAAAATAAAAAAAATTCTCTCAGAAACTTCTTGAAAACATTTTTATAAACATAGCCACTCTATCATTTTAACGAAATCCCCATAGAGAAAAAAACTCTATAATTAAGGGGAAAAAAAATTCAGTCCAGAGTTGAATTCAGTGTAACAGTGGCTGAATTGCTTGTCATAAGGATGCTACGATGCTTAAGTTGTTACCGGCTGTCGTATCGTCCGTCTAAATCACTACGCAATGAGTAAGCTAATTTGTCTTCCAAGTCCGTCTTCAAAAATTCTGTAAAGTGTTGAAAGTTGTATGTCACATTTACCATTTTCAAGACGTGAAATGTAACTTTTTTTAGTTCCAACTTTGTCTGCAAGTTGTTCCTGTGTCATTTTCGCCTCATGTCTTGCGTCTTTTAGTGTTTCACTGATTACAAAATACTGCGCTTTCTCCTCAAACTTGTCACGTTTTTTAGTTCCAATTTTCCCGTATTGGATGTTTAATATTTCGTCAAAATTTCTAGCGTTTCTTATTGCTTCCTTATTTTTCATATTGTTTGTTTTAAGAGTGAAATATTCATTTTTAAGTTTTTCCGCTAATTCAATTTCTTGTTTCGGTGTCTTTTGAGTTTTCTTATGAAACGCATTGAAAAGTACAACCAAATTTCCTTTGTCAAAGCAACAGAAAATGCGATAGGTATTGCTGCCAACTTCAACTCTGATTTCGTAAAGTCCGTCCGTGCCATCTAAGTGTTTAAGAAATTTCTCTGAAATTCTGTCTACCGTTTTGATAATACGAAATACATACCCAATTTTATTTTTCACGCTATCGCTTACCTTCAAATAAAAGTCCTGAAAGTAGTGTCCGTGGAATATGATTTGTCTTTCAGTTGTCACACCACAAAGATAACTTAAAAGTTATCACAAAAGCAAGTTGCGACTTTGCGTGACAACTATTATTTATGCCTAGTAGTTACATTAAAAATAATTTTATTTCCAAATTTACCCACTCATTTTTATAAAGTATCAAAAATTTTATGTTAATTTGTTGCTGGAGTAGTGGTATAGAGGTATAATTAAACACCCGGGTGGCGGAATTGGTAGACGCGCTATCTTCAGGAGGTAGTATCGCAAGATTTCAGGGTTCGAGTCCCTGCCCGGGTACATTTTCAGTTACTTACTTTCCATTCAAACCCAAACCTTCAAGGTTTTATCAACGCCTCAAATCCTTACAAAACCTTGAAGGTTCTTCAGCATTCTCACTTACTCACCCTCTTGCTTTCACTCTTTCCAAGCACGCTAAACCCCTGCTCTAAACGCTCTCCGTTTTCGTCTATCAACGTAAGATTATGTTTACCAACAGCAGGACGTAACGCCATTTTATGAAATTCCCGCGTGGTGCCTACGTACATGGAATCAAGATGCCAGTGAATTTGTGTCATTTTGTTACTGTGAGCAACTTCAAATACCATTTTCCCTTCTTCTCCGCTGAGTTCTATGGGAATATAAACAGTGGCATTTTTTTTAGGGAAAATTATTTCCATAGGAGTGGCACGCTTTGAATCCAAGACATCTTTCATACAATCTTTCCGGTAAGCGGGTAAACTTTTATAATCGCTTTGTGAATGTCTGTAAAAATATTCCTGAACGGGAGGAAGCACAAACCAGGGAACATGATCCATATTACTTATTTCCTCACAAAAACTATTTACTCTCAACCCGCTTTTTTTATCAATATGAATAAGGGTATGATACGGGCATACAGGAGTATTGAGTGCAGTTTTGGTTGTCCAAATAGAATCTGCATTTTCACAATACGTTCCCAAACGAAAACCACTTTTGGAACATACAGGAATCCGGATAAGGTCATTTTTTGGACGAGTGATCCATTCATGCGAAGGTAAATGAGAAAAGACCTCAAATAAAACAGGGGCGGCGCAGGAGATTCCGGTTAATCCGGGTCTCCCCTCTCCATCGGCATTTCCAACCCAGATGGCAACAACATACTTTTTATCAAAGCCAATAGCCCATGCATCCCGGAAACCGAAACTGGTTCCTGTCTTCCATGCGATTTTTTTTGACGATGAGAAATCTTTCCAGTACAATTCTTCGTCGGGTCGCCCTACCTCCACCAATGCCTGTAACGTTAGCCATGCCGCTCCGGGTGAAACCTGATAAAAATTTTTTTTAGAGTTTTTAAACAGAGCCCCTGCTCGTTTATTGCTCTCATAAAAAATTACCGGCTTAAAAAACATTTCAGAAATTCCATTCTCCCACTCTTTCACACTTTGCTTTCGCTCAGTACTTACATTCCCAACTTCTCCCCTACCCTCCTTTTCTAACAATAATCCTCCCAACCCCCTGTACATCCCAGCCAAATCCCAAAGTGTTGCCTCGGCTCCTCCCAGAATCAGAGACAATCCATAATGCGATGGACTATTATTTAAAGTGGTCATTCCAATAGTTTGTAATTGATGATAAAATTTTTCCATTCCATATTTTTTTAACAATAAAACGGAAGGCACATTCAGCGAACGGGATAATGCTTTCCATGCAGGAACAACTCCTGAAAATTCCATATCAAAATTTTTGGGTGAAAATCCTCCCAGATGCACGGGAATATCCGGAATCAACATCCCTGGTAAAATTTCTCCATCCGATAAAGCAGATGCGTACAAAAATGGCTTTAAAATGCTTCCTGAACTTCTCGGTGCCTGAATAATATCCACTTCCGGGGAATGTTCGGCGCTGTCACATTTCACGTTACCGACATAAGCAAGCACTTCCCCTGTTTTTGTATCTAAAATCAATCCGGCGAGATTGTGAATCTGATTTCCATTCAGAATTTTACGATGTTTGTTCAATACTTCTGAAAGCATATCTTGTGTTTCTATAATTATCGTAGAGCGAACTTGTTTGTACATTCCATCGGGTGGCGCTAATTTCCCAGTGACAATGTTTTGCATGAGATGAGGCGCCGGTACCGGGAAACTCAAGGGCGCTTCCGGCAACAATTCCTGTAACGAAAGAAAATAGGTCAATGAATCAATGTCACCGTTAGAAAATAATTTTTTTAACAACCGGTCACGTTTTGCTAAATATAACTTCCGGTTTTTCCCCGGGCGAATCAGTGAAGGACTATTTGGTAGTACAGCGAGAGCGGCTGATTCAGCCCATGATAAATGCCCAGCATCCCTGCCAAAATATCTCCATGCCGCTGTTTCCAGCCCGACAGTATTTCCTCCAAAAGGGGCATACGTCAGATACTCATTCAGAATTTGATTTTTGGAAAATGATAATTCAATCCGAAATGCCAAAATGATTTCTATCGTTTTCTCAAACAAAGTTCTCGGTTTTCCTTTTCGTGATAATCGCACTAATTGCATGGATATAGTGCTGGCTCCGCTCACCTTTTTAAAATTTATAAGATTTAACCAAGCGGCGCGCAAAAGGGCATAAGGATCAACTCCGTAATGAGAATAAAACCGTTTGTCTTCAAAATAAATAATACATTTCCTGAATTTTTGGGGAATGCTGTCGGGGGTGGGGAATCTCCATTGATGGTCTTTCGCAAGCTGTACTCCCAGTAATTTGTTATTTCTGTCTTTTAAGACAATAGAGAAAGGGTCGTTGAATAACCTTTCCGGCAGGGAATAAAAGAATAGAAATCCAAAACAAATTAGGATTGATAAAATATATATGTATTTTTTTTTTGACATTTTACCTTTTTGAAAGTTGAAAAATTAAATTACAGTGCCGTAGGCACTTACTATCGGTAGAAATATGAATCAGATATTTAAAAAGTCCCGTAGGGACGAAATATATTTCGTCCCTACGGGACTTAAAAAATGCGTGAAATTTTTTTCTACCAATATATAGTCCCTAACGGGACTAAACAACACAGTAAATCATCAAATTATCAGAAACTGATTGAATAAGTGCTTTTTCTGTTTCAAATAAAACTAAAGTGTAAATATACTCAGTTAATTTAATTAATTTTGCCTTGCAAAAAAATATTTCTGCCCCATGCTCCCCTTTTTTCAAACCAACATTGAATATCTTAAAGGAATTGGTCCCAAAAGAGGCGAAATGCTAAAAAAAGAATTACACATTTTTACATTTGCCGATTTAATTCAACATTATCCTTTCCGTTATCAGGATAGAAGCCAGTATAATAAAATCCGGGATATTGTCAGCGAAGAAAATTACTATCAGATTTCCGGAACTATTCTGCGGCTTGATACAGTAAATACGGGTGGGAAACCAAGATTAGTGGCTACATTTACAGATGGGAAAGATTATCTGGAGTTAATCTGGTTTGCCGGAATAAAATGGATTTTTCCAAAATTGCAATCGGCTGAAAAATTTATTGTGTATGGAAAGCCCTCTCTATTTAAAGGTGATTTTTCCATGATTCATCCTGAAATTCTTCCATTACTCTCTGATACTAAAATTCCTACCGGTTGGGAGCCGGTCTATCACAGCACTGAAAAACTGAAGGAAAAATATTTAGACAGTAAAACTCTCTCCCGCTATATTAAACTATTGCTGGAACAAGCCGAAAAGGAACTCCAGGAAACATTGCCGGAGTATTTAATAAAATCGTACAGGTTGTACGATAAAAAGACGGCTATAAAAAAAATACATTTTCCAATCAATAAAACAGAAATTGATGAATCGCGCCGCAGGTTGAAATTTGAAGAATTATTATATGTCCAACTAAAAGTTCTTGGAGAGAATCTCAAAAATAAAAGAGAATATTCCGGGCAGGTTTTTAAAAATCTGAAACCCAGATTCATGGAATTTTATGACAAACATCGTCCCTTTGAACTAACCAATGCACAAAAAAAAGTAATCCATGAAATTCGGGAAGATCTAAGCAGTGGGAAGCAAATGAACCGGTTACTTCAGGGAGATGTTGGTTCAGGCAAAACCATGGTGGCATTTCTGATTATGCTGATGGCAGTGGATAATAACGCTCAGGCATGTTTAATGGCGCCCACCGAAACATTGGCTTTTCAACATTTTTACACATTGCGTTATTACTCAGAAAAAATCGGAGTAAGGATACATCTGTTAACCGGTTCTACTCCCAAAAAAACAAAACAAAAAATTGTTGATTTGCTGTCCGTAGGAGAAATAGACATTCTCATAGGTACGCATGCATTAATAGAAGACAAGGTATCATTTAAAAATCTCGGTTTATGCATAATAGACGAGCAACATCGTTTTGGAGTGGCACAGCGAAGTTTGTTATGGAAAAAAAACAATCCTCCCCCACATGTACTTGTTATGACTGCCACTCCGATTCCCAGAACTCTGGCAATGACACTTTACGGAGACCTTGATTGCTCTGTGATTAATGAAATGCCAAAAGGACGCAAGCCGATTATCACATCCCACCGTCATGAAACCAGCCGGAATGCCATTTATAACTTCATTCACGAAGAATTGCGGAATGGTCATCAGTGTTATATAGTATATCCGTTGATTGAAGAATCTGAGACATTGGATTACAAACATCTTACCGAAGGGGTTGAAATGGTAAAAGTATATTTTAAAAATATTCCAATCTCCGTTGTGCATGGAAGGTTAAAATCACAGGAAAAAGATTTTCAGATGAGCTTGTTTGTGAAAGGAGAAAGCAAAATAATGGTCGCTACTAACGTAATTGAGGTTGGAGTAGATGTACCTAACGCTACGATCATGCTGATAGAGAGCGCAGAGCGATTCGGGCTTACGCAACTTCATCAATTGAGGGGGCGCGTAGGGAGGGGATCTTCGAAATCATATTGCATAATGCTTAGCGGTAACAAGCTTTCAAAAGAGGGGCGTGAGCGGATGGAAATTCTGACATCCACTACCGATGGATTTAAAATAGCCGATGAGGACTTGCGGATGAGAGGACCCGGGGATGTCACCGGAACCATGCAAAGCGGAACGATGGGAGATTTATTAATCAGCGATTTAGCGCAGGATGCCATCATTTTGCAGGAGGCGCGCAAAGTGGCACAGCAAATACTTCAAAATGATCCTAAGCTGGAATTACCGGAACATGCATGTATTCGTCAGCAGATAATTGCTCAGAAAAAGATGAATACAATGAATTGGAGCAGGATTTCGTGAAAAAAATGAATACCCCCACCAAAACCCTTCTCGTCATCTGCGGACCCACTTGCTGCGGTAAAACAGACCTAGCCGTCGAACAAGCTAAAAAATTAACTACTGAAATCGTATCTGCTGACTCGAGACAATTCTATAAAGAAATGTCAATCGGGACCGCTAAACCAACTAACGATGAATTGCAGGGAATAAAATGCCACCTGGTGGATTTTCTTTCCATTCATCAGAATTATACAATTTCCGATTACGAAAAAGATGCGTTGGATAAAATAAATAAAATTTTTGAAAAGAGTGACACTGCCATCCTTTGCGGTGGTTCAGGTCTTTTCATAAAAGCGGTTTGCGAAGGGTTAGACAAAATGCCTCCGGCTGATGAAAATCTCCGGAAACAACTTGCTGAGTTATGGGAAAAAGGAAAAAAAGAAAAATTGATTTCCATGTTGAACGAACTGGACTCAACCACTGTAAAAAATATAGATATTAATAATCCAAGAAGAGTCATAAGGGCGCTGGAAGTTTCTATCCTGACCGGAAAACCGTTCTCCACTTTTAAGAATAAGAAAACAACCAAAAGGGATTTTCAAGTCCGCTATTTATTTCTCAACCCTCCACGGGTTGAGCTTTATGACAGAATAAATCAACGGGTTGACAGAATGTTGGAAAATGGCTTGGTAAAAGAAGTAGAAAATCTTTTACCTTTTCGCCATCTCACACCTTTACAAACAGTTGGCTACCAGGAATTATTCAGATATTTTGATAAAGAAATTTCTTTAGTGACAGCAACAGAAATGATAAAAAGAAATACAAGAAGGTATGCAAAACGGCAGATTACCTGGTTTAAGAAAGTATTGGCTGAAGCTCCCGGCACGCCCATTCCACTGTCTCGCTCAAATCCCTGAATCTGAAATCAAAATCCCTGCAAAAGTTTTCATTACTGAAAAACCTTTTCTTCTGCGCAATATAGGCGGATGTACGGGTTATAAATGGTTCCTTTCCGGTTAATAAACTCCTCAACCATTCTACCCGCCATGCGATAGATGAAAAAAACGGGCTAACCCTAATGGAAGGTTTTGGCAGATTAAAATTTAATGCAATTATGTCGAATAATTCTTTAAAGGTCGCATTTGTGCCATTAACAATATACCGTTTGGAAGCAGTGTCACTCTCCATTAAAATCAACATGGAATCCACCACATCACGCACATCTACAAAGCCGGTGCCTCCATTTGTATAATAAGGTTTCTTATCCCATATATAATTAAAAATTCTGGTACTGCTTCTACCCCCATTACCCGGACCTAAAATAAAGGATGGGTTTACGATAACTGCCTTTAATCCTTCTGCAATACCCCTCCAAACCTCTAATTCCGAGAGGTATTTAGAAATAGCATACGGTGATTCCTGCGAAGAGTCAGTCCAACTGGAATTTTCATCCAGATTCAGACCATTTAAAGAATGGTTAATGGCGGCAACAGAGCTGACATGGCAAAGTTTTCTACTATTTTTCTCAAGACATAAATTAACAATATTTGCTGTTCCTCCTATATTTACCTTGTACATATCTTTTCTTTGTGAAGGCAGGAATCCTACCACAGCCGCTGAATGATAAACTTTTTCAACGCTATCAAATACAGACGAAAGAAAACCCAGATCCAGAATATCCCCTTCCACCCATTCCAATAAACCCTTTGAATTATCAAAAGAAGGCAGGACAGAATCCTTCCGTTTCAGTGCTCTGATTTTTTCATTCCCTTCCAATAATTTTCGGATGAGGAATGTGCCTACGAGGCCGGTTCCGCCGGTTATGAGAATCATGGTTTAATAGTTATTTGGTTAAATGGTTATATGGTTAAATGGTTAAATTCCTAAAAAAATCCATATCTTTGAAACCACGCTGATAAAATGGAAATATCCCATCTTTTTGAACCCATCGAAAACCAGCAGGTTTTACTCGCAGGAAAAGAATCTCCTGATACTTTGTACCATGTTCTTAATAAATACCTTGATGTTTTTCCGGATCTTTCGCAAACAAATATAGCTATTTTCGGAATAGAAGAAGCGCGTGGTTCCAATGAAAATAAATCCTGTTCCAAAGGACCCGATTTTATAAGACAGATGCTTTACAATCTAAAAAGAAGCAATGTGCCTTACCGGATTGCTGACCTTGGAAATTTAAGAACCGGCGAAACTCTTGAAAATACATTTACCAGAGTTCAGGAGGCATGCTTTCAGTTAATAAAGAATAACATAATTCCTGTTTTAATCGGCGGAAGTCATGATATCACTTATGCACAATACCGTGTATACCAGCAATTAGGTCACCAGATTACGGTTGTAAATGTTGATTCTTCTTTTGATTTGGGTGAGGACGAAACTAAAGGAATGAACAAGATGCATTTGCATCGCTTATTTTTGCATGACCCAAATTATTTGTTTAATTATTCACATCTGGGATTTCAATCATTTCTGGTGACTCAGAAAGAAATAGACATGATGGAAAAACTTAAATTTGATTTTATCCGAATTGGCGATTTAAAAAAGAATATAGAAAATTGTGAGCCATTAATACGATTTTCAGATATGGTGAGTGTGGATTTGTCATCCCTGCGTATTTCCGATTCGCCGGGATGTTTTCATTCACACTCTTTCGGATTAAGTGGCGAAGAAGCGTGTCAGATAAGCTGGTATTCAGGGATGAGTGATAAAGTTTCCTCTTTTGGAATTTATGAATATAATCCTGACCTTGACAACCGGATGCAAAGCGCGAACATTGTTGCAACCATGATTTGGTATTTTATGGAAGGTTTTTATCATCGCAAGCATGACCGGGATTTTCATTCCAATCAATTTGTAAAATTCACTGTGACACTAAAACAAAATCCACATGCAATAATATTTTATAAAAGTACCCTTACAGACCGTTGGTGGATGGAAGTTCCTTTTCCGCAGGAAAAATTTATATACCAGCGTTCTTCAATTGTACCTTGCACTTACCAGGATTATCTGGCAACCATGAGTGGGGATATTCCGGATCGTTGGCTTAAAACACATTCAAAATTTATATGATTTCAATCAGAAATTTAAGAAAATCCTTTGGAACTAATGTCGTTATTGATGACATTGATTTAGATATATATGATGGTGAACGATTATGTGTCATCGGAAAAAGCGGTACAGGAAAATCTGTTCTTGTCAAGCTAATTATCGGTCTTCTTGAAAAGGACGATGGAGAAATATTTATTGATGGATTAAATACAAAAGAATTTTCTGAAAATGATTGGGATAAGGTCAGGGTAAATTTCGGGTATGTTTTCCAGGGAAGCGCATTGTTTGACTCTCTTACCATACTGGAGAACGTGGGGATTGCGCTTTATGAAGAAGGTAAGATGAAGCCAAAAGAAATTTCGGAGCATGTCACCAGCACGCTGGCTAAAGTCGGATTGAACAATATAGAAAACAAATATCCCGACGAGTTAAGCGGTGGAATGCGAAAAAGAGTGGCAGTAGCAAGAGCGCTTATTACGAATCCACGATATATCATTTATGACGAGCCCACTACCGGACTTGATCCTGTCAACTCCGACAACATTGATAATCTGATTGCGAGTATTTCATCCCGTAATGAAAAGGTGACTTCCATTATTATTACTCACGATATAGTTACCGTAGAAAAAATAGCTAACAGGGTAATTTTTCTTGAAAGGGGTAGAATTGCTTTTGATGGCACTCCGGGCGATATGAAACATAGCAAAAATCAGGATTTACAAATGTTTATTAACCGGAACCTGCCTGTAAGGAAATAAAGGAAACCGGATCTACAGGAAAATATATAAAAAGGAACTCAGAAATACTAATAAATTTGGAATTTAAACATCGTTAACATGTAATAAATTGTGGTTTTGTATATGTCTAAGGCAATCATCTTATGATACGCAGATTTTTTAATGCTTTCAAATTTATTTTATGGATAAATGAAAAATACTTTTAAAATATTTTTACTACTTAATATTGCATCCATTAATTTCTGTTTTTCGCAGTCAATTAGATATGTTAAGGCAGATACATTTGATATAATCGGGCAACTACCAAACTGTACAGGATTTAATCGTTTACCGGATAGTTCCTTCTATACTACGAGGACTGCGATTTATAATTTATCAAAATTTTCTACCGGGCTTGGAATTCGCTTTAAAACAAATTCAAGCATCCTAAGAATTAAGTGGAGTTTATTACGCAATTCCTATTATGCTTTTATGGCACCCACGGCGGTAAAAGGGTTTGATTTGTATTCGTACCAGAATAATAAATGGCAGTATGCCGGTGTTGCTCTGCCATCAGGTAAAAAGGATAATGATACTGTAATAATCAGCAACATGACTTCGGAAGAAAGAGAATTTTTATTGAACCTGCCTCTGTATGATGAAATTACTAACCTTGAAATAGGAATAGATGTCTCTGCTACTATTTCTAAATCAACTGAAACTATTATAGACACAATCAATCCCATTATTTTTTATGGAACAAGCATTACCCAGGGGGCATCGGCTTCCAGACCCGGAATGACTTATTGTGGTTTACTTGCAAGAGAACTAAACAAAGAAATAATAAATTTAGGTTTTTCTGGAAATGGATTTTTTGAAACGGAAATTGCGAAATATTTTATGACAGCAAATCCTTCTTTATTGTTTTTAGATTGCACACCCAACTCCCCTCCCGATACTATTTTAAAAAATTTGCCCTTATTAGTTGAATATGTAAAATCAATAAACGACACTTTACCTATAATTTTCATGGAAAGTATCGTGCGTGAAAACTCATTTTACAAAACATCATCCACAATCAATAGTTTGGATTATATTCGACAACAAAATCAAACCCTGAGAGATGTTTTTGACCAATTGAGCAAAACCTATACTCATTTGTATTACATTTCCAGTGAAAATATCATAGGGAAAGATCATGAAGGAACGGTTGACGGAGTCCATTTGAATGACTTAGGTATTTTCAGAATGTACAAAACATTAAGTATTTACATAAATGACATTTTAAATCTTCCATCCGGACAGGATTCAGCTTTTGTATCTGATACCATTTATCATACAAGTTATGATACTATACGGATTCAGATTACAGATACTATTCATTATATTATTAAAGATACTACTTATGAAACCGTTTACGATACAACTCACATTTTAATTAATGATACAACACACATTCAGATAGTTGATACAGTTAATTATGTGATAACTGATACTCTATATCAAACGATTTACGATACTACTCACCTATTGATTAATGATACCACCCGATTTGTTGTATATGATACTCTTTTTATTACTGTAACTGATTCGTCCTTTATAACAATATTTGATACAACCAATATTATTATTAATGACACAGCCAGATATATACTATATGACACTGTGCATATTTCTATTACCGATACATTATTTATTAAATTTCTGCTGGCAGAATACAAACCTGATAATTTTTTTAATACAATTAAAATTTTTCCAAATCCGGCAACAACAGTATTATATATAAATACGGGTAATTTTTCTTTGATAAGCGATTATAAAATAATCATTACAAATCCATTAAGCCAGGTGATATTTACAACTTTTTCAAATCAGCCATTGTATGAGATTGATTTAACAAAATGGACTTCCAGGGGCATTTATCACATTCAAATTTTAGATGCGGCTCAAAAAATAATTACCACGCGTGAAATTGTAATTCAATAAACTCTTTTAAATCATGCTCTCCATCCAACATGTAAGTAAACAATTTCAAAGCACAACTGCTTTGAATGATGTAAGTTTCGAAATACCCAGCCGGTGTGTTTTTGGGTTATTGGGTCCAAACGGGGCGGGAAAGACCACATTGATCCGTATAATAAATCAGATTACCGGCGCTGATTCGGGTGAGATCGTGTTTAACGGTGAAAAGTTAAACCGTAAACAGATTTCACAAATCGGTTACTTACCGGAAGAAAGAGGTTTATACAAAAAAATGAAAGTGGGTGAATTGCTTCTTTATCTCGCTCAGTTGAAAGATATGGAATATTCCAATGCAGTAAAAGAGGTGAAATTCTGGTTTGAACGGCTTGAAATAAAAAGTTGGTGGGATAAAAAAATTGAGGACTTATCAAAAGGGATGCAACAGAAAATCCAATTCATTGCTACTGTAGTTCATAAGCCAAACCTCATTATCTTAGATGAGCCATTTACCGGTTTTGACCCGGTTAATACTCAATTAATCATGAGTGAAATTATGCGTTTAAAAAATGAGGGCGCCACTATTATCCTTTCCACACACAGAATGGAAAGTGTAGAGGAAATTTGTGAACGGATTGTATTGATTAATAAATCAAAAAAAATTCTTGAAGGAGAAGTACGTCAGATTAAAAAGGACTTCAGAACCCACACCTATCAGGTTGAATATGAAAGTTTGAACTCGTTGGACATTATTAGCAACGGATTTGAAGTGATCAATCATAAGGAAACCGAGCCGGGTTTTTTTTCCATGGAAGTAAAAATTAAACCTCCGCAATCATCGAATCAGTTCCTGCAATCACTTTTACTCAATGCCACTATCCATTCTTTCAGAGAAGCCATTCCACATTTGAATGATATATTTATCAAAGCGGTGAAAGAGCCGGTGTGAAAGGAAATTGATAAATCTAGCGTATATAACTCCAAAATACAATGTAAATTAGAGCTACCGGTATCAAATTTAATTTACAAAAACACCATGTTTTTCACTTCTATAATCAAAAATCGTTACTCCTTGCTCAAAAACATTCCCCTCCCCTATTCCGCCTTCTCCCCTTCCGTTTTTTCCGTTCCTCCAATGGAATCACGCATGTGTGTGTCTGACTGAATGTTTTTCATTTTGTAATAGTCCATTACACCGAGATTACCGGAAATAAAAGCCGTAGAAATTGCTTTGGGAATTTCAGCTTCGGCGAGGATCACTTTCACACGGGCTTCCTGTGCGGCGGCTTTCTGCTCCTGCTCGGAAGCAACTGCCATAGCACGACGTTCTTCCGCTTTTGCACGGGCTACTTTAAGATCAGCTTCTGCCTGATCGGTTTGAAGCTGTGCTCCGATATTTTTACCAATATCAATATCGGCTATATCAATAGATAATATTTCAAAGGCGGTTCCCGAATCCAACCCCTTTGCAAGGACCACTTTTGAAATTGAATCAGGATTTTCCAGAACGTGTTTATGGTCAGTGGCAGAGCCAATAGATGTTACAATCCCTTCACCTACCCTTGCAAGAATGGTTTGTTCTCCCGCACCACCCACCAATCTCCCAATATTAGCACGAACTGTAACCCTTGCTTCACAAATTAACTGTATTCCGTTTTTTGCTACCGCTGTTACTTTGGGTGTATTAATGACACGGGGATTTACAGTTAATTGAACCGCTTCAAATACATCTCTTCCGGCAAGATTAATGGCGGTTGCGGCTTTGAAATCCAAAGGAATGTTTGCCTTATCTGCAGAGATAAGCGCTTTTATAACATTATTAACATCACCCCCTGCGAGGTAGTGCGTCTCAATTGCCGTTAAAGTTAGGTTTAATCCCGCCTTATTGGCTGTTATGAGTGCGTTTACAATGATGGAAGGGGGTACTTTTCTTATCCTCATCCCAATGAGGTCAAGAATGCTGACTTTGACATTAGCAAAAATTGCCGTTATCCATAATCCTATTGGTACAAAATAGAATAGTGTGAAAACAAGAATCAGAATTCCGATGATTGCGCCGAGTAATAGTAGTGGTTCCATGTGATTTATTGGTTATTGGTTATTGGTTATTTATTATTGATTATTGATTATTGGTCATTAGTCATTAGTTTTTGTAAACAAATCATGCTAAGATCATTTTGCTTACTTCTAATTCAGCACCACTTTTAAAACTATTTTTTGCATGTTTTAAAACTGCTCTTGTTGTTTTCTGGTCAAGTAAGTAATTACCGCAAGTGTCACAAACTTCAGCTGGTGTTTCTTTTATAAGTACAATAGAAGAACCACGCTCTAATTTCACAGTGACTTTTCCGGCTTTATAAGTACCCGATTTACAAATTAAACAGGTCATAGACGTCTTTTTCTTGTTTTATAATTTAATTCAAATTTATCAAGTGTTGGCTCATAAGCTGTAACTACAAAACATTTTTTTGACTTTTCATCCCTGGCTAGTACAATATGAATTGGTCTTCCATTTACAAAAGTAAGTATAAGTTTACTAGGAAAAGGTTTATCTTCGGGATATGATTCTATGGTTTCTCCTTTAAGAATACTAAATTCAACTTCTTCTTCCGTAATTCCTCGTTTTGCCATAAATTCGATTGCATGGTTTGTATATTTTATTGATAAACAACTTTCATTCATTGAAAAGCCAAGTCAAAAATACAAATGTTAAAAATTGAAATATTTGATGTTTTCTATTTTTTCCAGTATCAACCCTTACTGTGTTTTCTTACTGACACTTTATTATTAGAAATATTAACAATAACAATTTCTGTATCAGGATTTATCAAACCATTTTCAGAACTTACCTCCAGTGTTTGCTCTCCAAACTGTGCCATTCCATAAGGTTTTAAAGCTGACAAAGATATTCCTTTAGTTCCTACGCTTAAATTTTCAAGATTTTCTACGTTTACTTTTCCTGTAATTTGTTGTTCGTTAGTAAAGTACTTCCAGGTTTTTGCCCTTAAACTTAATAATAAAGCCCCTGTGGATAATAAAACCGTTGAACCTAAAACAATGTGACCTGTCATCTTACCAAAAAGGTGATAGGTAAGATAAATTCCTCCAATCAATAACACAGATCCAAAAACTCCAACAATAGTAGTTCCGGGAATAAAAAATAATTCTACAACTAATAAAATTAATCCTACGCTTAATATCAATATGATTGCGAACCACTGCATAAATTAGAAAATGGTTAAATGGTTGAATGGATAAATGGTTGAATGGTTAAATGATTAATGGTTAATGATAACTGGTAAAAAGTCATTGTGCTACTAATACTCCCAGACATTCTTTAATCGCATCAAAACTTGGGACTTCTCCGGGAGTTGGCATAATTTCTTTATGTTTTATTTTTCCATCGGGTCCTATCACAAAAGCCGCCCGTTTGGCTACATTTTTATATTGAAACGAAGGGAAAACATCAAATTTTACCCCATACGAAGTAATAACATCGGCATTAAAATCGGAAAGTAATTTGAAGCCAAGGTTTTCTGCTTGTTTAAATTTTCCTAATGTGAATAAAGAATCTATTGAAATTCCAAGTATTTCTGCGTTCAGATTTCCGTAAGATGAAAAATCATCTCTTACGGAGCAAAGCTCTTTAGTGCATACTCCTGAAAATGCGAGTGGGAAAAACAGGAGTACAACATTTTTTCCTTTATAATCAGAGAGCGAAACAAGATTCTTCTCCGTATCATAAAGTTTAAAGTCGGGTGCGATTGAGCCGATAGTGAGTTCCATAATGGTTTGTCCGATTAATTTTGTTGAAAAGAAGTGCAAACTTACGTGAAATTTTCTTAATTATACATAAACGCGATAAAAAAGTATCGGGGTTTGGGTGTGCCGGGGTTTCGGAGTATCGAAGTACCGGAGTATCGGAGTGTTTGGGTATAGGGGTACCGGAGTTATGGAGTAACGGAGTGTCGGGGGTATTAGGGTATTGGAGTGTTTGGGCTCAGTATAACCACAAGATTTTTTTAAGGTTTTTTGAAGATTCTAATTTGTTAAAATGGGATTGTAACTCCTAAATTCCATTTTCCAATTTCTACTTTTATAATGCTCTACTCAGGTATATATTAATTTTCGCTTTAAATATGTCACGCAAAGGCGCAAAGTGCACAAAGTATTAAGTACGCAAAGAAAAAAAATCATTAATGATTTTTTTTCTTTGCGTACTTTGCGACTTTGCGTGAGAATTTTTTTTATTCTGTGTTGTTACGGCTTTTTAATCTTGTAAAATTGATAAAACAGAATTGTATCTTCCAATTTCCATTTTCTAATTTCTATTTTCCCCTCCCTTCCTCAACACCCACTTCTCACTCTTCCGATGCAGAAAAAACAACACCCCCGCAATGACAGAGTTGAACATCAATTTCAACAATGGCGCGCCTCCCGTCACATAATCAATTACAGGGTCGGTAAGGACTAAGGTAAATTCAAAGAATAACATAAACACCACAAATACTGCCACTACCATCACCTTGGCTGGTACCTTAAAGCGCTTAAAGACACCAAGCGACATGCCGAGTATGAAAAGCACAATTGCTATAAAGGTATATTGCAACTGGTTTCGTTTGCTTATTTTCTCTGCATTTATCCGTGCTTCTTCGACGGCACGTTTTTTTTGCAGTTCAATCAATTGTTCTTCTTTTCTTAATAATTGATTTTCTTTTTCCTTTTTATCGGTTTCGTATCTAGTTTGCATATCGGCGATTTGTTTAGTGGTTTCTTCGTTCAATATACTGTCATTATAAACTGAATATAATTTATGGTATTGGTAAGCAGATTTCCAGTTGCCGAGCGTGCTGTCTAATTGGGATAAGCCCGAATAAGCATTTCTTGTCCATTCTTTTGTTCCGATTTCTTTGGATAGTTGCAAGCTCTTTTTCAAATATTTTCTTGCCTCTGCAAATTTTTTTAAGTTAGTATTTAAGAGACCAATGTTATTATAAGAATTAGCCATTCCGTTCTTGTCACCAATTTCTTCTTTTATTGATAATGACTTCAAATAAAATTCCAATGCTTTCTCAAAATCACCTTTATTATGGTGAATAACGCCAATGTTATGGAAAGAAACAGCCATTCCGTTTTTATCCCCTATTTCTTTTTTTATTGATAATGCCTTCAAATAAGAATCCAATGCTTTCTCATAATTTCCTTTATCTGTGTGAATAATACCAATGTTGATATAAGATTCAGCCATTCCTTTTTTGTCCCCTATTTCTTCTTTTATTGATAATGCCTTCAAATAATAATCCAATGCTTTCTCATAATTGCCTTTATTTTTGCAAATAATTCCAATGTTGTAGTAAGCGGTAGCGGTCTCTTTTAATCTGATTGTAGGGCTTGCAATACCTTGTGCAATTTCCAATGCCTGATTATAGAGGATAAGGGCGGTATCGGGATTGGTGGATTGCAATTCGTAAGCAAGGGCGTTCAGGGTATTGATGCGGGCAGTGTCACTCCGGCTTTTTTGGGTTTTGTTCAGCAAGCGGGAAAGTGAGTCAAAGGTTGGGGTTTGAGCGAAACAAGATGCAGAAAAGCAATTGTTTCCAGCAGATAACGCAGATTTACGCTGATTAATTGTTTTTTTATCTGCGTTAATCTTTGCAATCTGCGGAAAATTATTCACTATAGGGTGGGAAAAATCTATGAAATACACCAAAACAAAAGCACCAAGATATTTCCCAACACCACTATTATGCCCACCGCCAGGAATAAACGCGCCTGAGAGTTTCTTTTCAAGGTAGTGGTGAATGGGAAAAATAATAGTGGCGAGCACAGCGTTGAGCAGGAGCTTGAACATGGGTTCGCCTCCGGTAAATTTTTCAATGAACGGGTCAATGAGAACAGTGATAAATTCAAAAAAAATCAAAAATGCAATAAATAGTGATGCATTAATTGTAGAGACACGCCATGGTGTGTCCCTACCATCCGTAAATTTTCCATATCGTTTTGCAAAAAGAAATATACCCAGAAAGAGCACAAACAACCCAAGAACGATGGCTGAATATTGCAAACGGTTTCGTCTTTCTATTTTTTCCTGGAAGAGCCGTTCCTGTTCCTCTTTTTGCTTTCCTTCTAAGATGCGTATTTCCTTGTTCTTGCGTAAAATGCTGTTCTCTTTTTCTTTTTTATCCGCTTCATACCTTGTCTGCATATCGGCGATTTGCTTGGTGGTTTCTTCGTTAAACAAGCTATCTTTATAGAGTGCATGTAACTGATGGTATATATAAGCGCTCTTGTAGTTACCGAGCATGCTATCTAAATCAGATAATCCTTCATAAACATCTTTTAAAAAATCTTTTATTCCGATTTCTATAGATAGTTGCAAGCCCTTGTTTAAATATATTCTTGCCTCCGGAAATTTATTTAGGGGACGCTCAATTTGGACTTCCTTACTATACAAAAGACCGATGTTGATGTAAGAATCAGCTATTCCCTTTTTTTCCCCGATTTCTTCTCTTATTTTCAATGAATTCAAATAAAATTCCAATGCTTTCTCATAATCGCCTTTATTGGCATGAATTACACCAATGTTGTTGTAAGTATAAGCAATTGCATTTTTGTCCCCGGATTCCTCTGTGATTTTTAACGCCTTCAAATAAAATTCCAACGCTTTCTCATAATCGTCTTTGTTCATGTAAATAATGCCTATGTTATTGTAAGTTGAAGCCATTCCGTTTTTGCCACCGAGTTCTTCTGTGATTTTTAAATCCTTCAGATAAAATTCCAATGCTTTCTCATAATCGCCTTTGTTGGAATGAATAAGACCAATGTTGTTATATGAATTTGCCATCCCATTTTTGTCCCCGAGTTCTTCCATTATTTTCAATGATTTAAAATAAAATTCCAATGCTTTTTCATAATTGCCTTTATCGGCATGAAAAAGACCGATGTTGTTGTAAGAAGTAGCCATCCCTTTTTTGTTCCCGACATCATTAGGATGTTCCACTCCGATTTCTTCTCTTATTGATAATGCCCTCATATAAAATTCCAATGCTTTGTCGTAATCCCCTTTATTGGCATGAACAATTCCGATGTTATTGTAAGAAATTGCCATTCCTCTTTTGTCGCCGAGTTCTTCTTTAATTTTTAATGACTTATCATAATTTTCCAGTGCATTCTCAAAGTCACCTTTATTATGGTAATTAATTCCGATGATATGATAAGAAAAAGCCATTCCATTTTTAAATTGCAGGCGTTTTGCCAGTTCCAGAGCAGATTTGCCATACTTCAATCCATCATCATACTTACCCATTTGTCTATATTCATTACTTAATTGATGTAGATGTTTTACTTTATTGGTGTCGTTTCTGTAAGATTTAAGCAGAGAAAGCAGTGAGTCGGTAGTTCGGTTATACTCGCCGGAATTATTGGATTGCTGGGCGGAAGAATGTAGAATGTAAAACAGGAAAGAAAAAATGTAAAATGTAAAACGCAAAATGTATGATGTAAAAATGTAAAACTGAATAGCACAATATTCTATCACAATCTAAAAATTTCACATAAAAAATCTTTCACCCCTCTCCATTTTTTTGGAGAGGGGCTGGGGTGAGGTCTTTGCTCTTGTGACCTCACCCCTCCACCACCAACACCAAATCATTTGAATCCACCACTGTTCCTTCATTCAAAATAATTTCAGTAATTTTTCCCTCCCTGACAGAAGTAACTGTGGTTTCCATTTTCATGGCTTCGATAATCATCAAGGGTTGATTTTTCTTAATAGTGTCACCCTTTTTTACAAGAATTTTTGATAATAATCCTGGCAATGGCGCTCCAATATGCTGGGGAAGTATTGCTTTAGGATGTTCCTTCTTTTCCACTTTTACAGATTTGTCCAACACAGAAATGCTACGGTTTTGACCGTTTAATTTAAAAAATACTTCTCTGACTCCGTGGTCATCGGGCGCACCCATGGAAACATACCGTATAATGATGCTTTTTCCGGGAGCAATAGGAATAATTACATCCTCCCCTTCTTTCATACCATGAAAAAAAATATCAGATGGAATATAGCTGACATACCCGTACTCGTTCAAATTTTTATAATATTCCATAAATACTTTTGGAAATAGTTTGTAACTGAGAAAGTCAGTCATCAACAGTGATTTGTTTCCTCCAAATTTTTTTCTGAAATCAGTGAATTCCATGTCAAAATCAATAGGAGAAAGATGATTATTCGGAAGATCTGTAAACGGTTTTTTATCTTTCAGAATAATTTTCTGCAACTCCGTATTAAATCCTCCATAAGGTTGACCGATTTCGCCTTTAAAATAGCTGATGACTGATTCCGGAAATGAAATATCATTCCCTTTTTCCATAATATCCTGTTTCTTCATTCCATTTGCCACCATAAAAAGCGCCATATCGCCAACTACCTTTGAGGATGGAGTTACTTTAATGACATCCCCAAAAAGATCACTTACCTCTCTGTATGTTTTTTTTATTTCTTCCCATTTACCGGCTAATCCGAGTGACGCGGCTTGAGGTTTTAAATTGGAATATTGTCCGCCGGGAATTTCGTGCTCATACACCTCAGCCGTTCCCGACATCAATCCACATTCGAAAGGATAATAAACTTCCCGTACCGCTTCAAAATAATTTGATAAGGAATTTAAGGTCTCCAGATCAAGTACATTCTCTCTTGGATGGGATTGTAGAATTGCCACCATGGAATTAAAACCAGGTTGGGATGTGAAACCCGACAAGGAGGATAGCGCCACATCCACCACATCCACTCCGGCTTCAATTGCTTTTAAATAAGTCGCCGACTGTACGGATGAGGTATCATGCGTATGCAAATGAATGGGTAAGTCCGTTTTTTCTTTTAACTCGCGAATCAAAATATCTGCGGCATAAGGTTTCAGTAAACCAGCCATATCTTTTATAGCAATAATATGTGCACCGGTATTTTTTAATTCCTGAGCAAGTTTTACATAGTAACTCAGATTATATTTTTTGCGATTTACATTTTGAATATCTCCTGTGTAACATATACATGCCTCGCAAATTGAGTTGGTTTTTTCACGCACCACCTCAATGCTTTTTTGCATGCCGCCCAGCCAATTAAGCGAATCAAATATTCTGAAAATGTCAATTCCTTCTTTAGCGGCTTCTGTTATAAAACGTTCTATAAGATTGTTTGGATATGCGCTATAACCGACAGCATTACTTCCTCTGAAAAGCATCTGAAGTAATATATTGGGAATGTTTTTTCTGAATTCCCTGAGCCGGAACCAGGGGTCTTCGTGATGGAAACGCATGGCTACATCAAACGTGGCACCGCCCCAGACCTCCAATGAAAAAACTCCGGGTAATTTTTTTGCATAAATTTCAGCAATGGCAAGCATGTCTAACGTACGCAGACGTGTGGCGAGCAGGGATTGATGCGCATCGCGGAACGTGCAGTCGGTAAAATGAATGGACTTTTCTTCTTTCAACCACCGGCAGAATTTTTCAGGTCCTAATACCGTTAATTTTTGTTTTGTTCCTTCCGGAAAGTTGCAGAATTTATCATAATCAGGTATGAATGGCACTGAAAATTTTTTCTTTTTTCCCCTCACATAATTTTCTCCCAAACTGAGTTTTACATCGGGATTTCCGTTTACAATAATATCCGCAATGTATTTTAGGGTTTTGGTTCCACGGTCTTTTCCGTGAACTATTTCAAATAAATCAGGATTCTTATTTATAAAATTAATATCGCATTTACCTTCTTTAAGAACAGGATGATTAATTACATTGATGAGAAAGGGGATATTCGTTTTAACTCCCCGTATGCGAAATTCCAACAAAGCACGGTTCATCCGTTCACAGGCGCTTGATAATTTTCTTCCCCAGGCGGATACCTTCACCAACATGGAATCAAAAAACGGAGACACAGTGACACCCGGATATGAACTTCCTTCATCCAAACGTATTCCCATTCCGGTGGCATTGCGATAGGTAATAAGTTTTCCAAAATCGGGTTTAAAATCATTTTCCGGGTCTTCGGTAGTGATCCTGCATTGAAGGGCAAAGCCCATCTTCAAAATTTCATCCTGATTTCCCAGACGGATTTCAGGATCGCCCAATGCATGTCCCTGGGCTATTTTTAACTGGGTTTTTACCAAGTCCACTCCCGTAATCATTTCCGTGACAGTATGTTCTACCTGAATTCGCGGGTTTACCTCTATGAAATATATATTTTCTTCTTTATCAATAAGAAATTCCACAGTGCATATATTACTAAGATTAACAGATTTTCCGAGTGTCACTGCATAGTCATATACTTTATCCAGGGTTTCTTTTTTTAATCCTACGGAAGGTGCAAATTCAATTAATTTCTGGAATCTTCTTTGAATGGAACAATCCCTTTCATAAAGGTGTACAATGTTTCCATGTTTATCCGCCACGAGTTGCACTTCGAGATGTTTGGGGTCAATCAAATATTTTTCAATAAAAATAGAGGCATCTCCGAATGCTTTTTCGGCTTCACGACTGGCATCAGGGAATGCGGTGAGAATGTCTTCTTCTTTTCGGATAATTCTCATTCCTCTCCCACCCCCTCCTGCCGCGGCTTTCAGAATAACAGGATACCCAATTTCCCTTGCCTGTAAGATTGCCTCCTCTGTGTTAAGCGGCACTTGCTTGCTTCCTTTTATTAGAGGGATATTGTGTGATTGTGCGATAATTTTAGCCGAGACCTTATTACCGAGTTTGTTCATTACTTCCGGTTCAGGACCAATAAATGCGATTCCGTTTTTTATACAGGCGCTTGCGAATTCAGGATTTTCTGAGAGAAAGCCATAGCCCGGGTGTATGGCATCTACTTTTAATTTTTTAGCGAGGGAAATAATTTCCTGTATGTTCAGGTAGGGTTTGATGGGATCATTGTCAGCGCCAATCTGATACGCTTCATCCGCTTTATAGCGATGCAATGAATAACGGTCTTCGTAAGTATATACCGCGATGGTTTGAATATGCAGTTCTGTGCAGGCACGGAATACGCGTATGGCAATTTCGCCGCGGTTGGCAACGAGAAGTTTTTTTATGGGGACTATGGGAGTCATTTTGTACGGATTGTGAGTGTGAATTAAAAAAATACAAATTTACGGGAAAAATTAATCAGAAATAAAAAGACACTCCCAAAATTACTGCATTATATTTTTGTCTCCTTTTCCCTTTAATGTTGTAGAAACAATGAAGCACAATGCTCCCAAAAAAAATAGAACAATTATTTCTCGCAACGATGAGCCCATAGACCAGTCAAAACCGAAAACTACAAATGTAAATGGCTTAAAAATACGGATAATATGAATAATTGCTAAAACAAAATGAAGAATACCTGAAGAAAGAGCAGTGTAATAACGCACATTTGCGTATGAAATGGAAACCAAATTCATTCCTATGAGTAACGAATAAATCATCATAAAAATCCAACTATCAAAATTGCTAAAGTTAAAATTACCGACTATAAAGGAACTATGGGTTTCAAGGCGGTAATAATGACAAGACCAATGCGGCATCCAGGAACAAGCTATAAATCCGAAAAAAATCGGGATCATCAAGTTTTTTTTATTCATTCAACTATGAATTAAAAATAATACCCTTTAATAAAATTATGGAATTCTTTGTTTGTTCTTTACACCCCATAATCCCCAAACGTTTTCCTACCACGAAAAAAATATCCCCAAACTATGCTTTTTGAAATTCTACCGGTGAGATATAAGTCATTTCTTTTATTAACATTCCGTTTCCATTTGTTCAAACCGCTATAAAATGAAAAATGCGCCCGGATAATTGCGATGCAGTCAAATAATTTTCCGGCAACTAAAAAATTCATCCCCGCTAACCCATCAAGAAACAATCTTGCAACTATAATCCCACACGATTTGGGAAAATGAAGATTTTTATAAACCATAATCAGGGAATTCCGGAAATTCAGGTACGTTTTGCGGGGGTTGGATTTTGCAAGAGTTCCGGCTCCTTTGTGATAAACCACCGATTCAGGAATATACATGATTTTATATCCTGCGTTTTTCATCCTCCAGCACAAATCAATTTCTTCCTGATGGGCAAAAAAGTTTTCATCAAACCCGCCGAATTGAAAAAAAACATCGGAACGCACAGCCATGCAAGCGCCACTTGCCCAGAAAATTTCGCAAGTGTCATTATATTGTCCTTCGTCTTTTTCAAGACATGAGAAAATTCTTCCTCTGCAAAAAGGATAATACAGTTTATCCACAAAGCCACCTGCGGCGCCGGCATATTCAAAATATTCTCTCCGGTTCAAATCCATGATTTTTGGTTGACAAGCGGCAGTGACATTATTATTTTTTAAATGTTCAATTAAAGGACTCAGCCAACCTGGTGACACTTCCACGTCGTTATTTAAAATAATAAAATAGGTAGCCACTATTTTTGAAAGAGCAAAATTATACCCTTTGGCAAACCCGTAATTTCTTTCAATATTTATAATTTGTATTTGAGGGAAATTTGTTCTTAAGAAAGGAACACTATCGTCGGTAGAATTGTTATCTGCTACATAAACAGCCGAGTCGTTAGAATTTTTAATAATTCCGGGTAGAAATTTTTCGAGGTAGGATTTTCCGTTCCAGTTGAGAATTACTATGGCTGTTTGATGGAGAGGTTGCATAGGGAATTGTGTTCAATCAATCACAGCCCAAACTTACTCAAATCCATTCCGGGAATATTCGGCAGAAGACCCGAAGCGGTGTTTTTCATCTTCTCCTGTGCGGCTTCACCAGCTTTATCAAGGGCAATGTTTACGGCGGCAACAACGAGGTCCTGGAGCATTTCAAGGTCATTACTATTAGCCAATGTTGGTTCAATTTGTATGCTGATAATTTTTTTCAATCCATTTGCTTTGACTTTTACCATGCCCCCTCCGGATTCGGCTTCCACAATAATTTCATTTAATTTTCCCTGTGCCTCCTTGATTTTGCCCTGGAGGTCCTGGAGTTTTCCGAATAAGTTTGTTATGTCCATGGTTAAATAGTAAGTAAAGTGAATGTTTTTTTACTATCCTTATTGTTGCCTGCTATAAACCCAGCAACCGAACAATTCCTCTCTAACAGCCACTGATTGTTTACCATTTTACTTGAAAAATAGTATAGTTTCAGTGTCCATACTAAACGCTTCATTTCATCTTAACCCCCTACTTAGAAGGATGTTTTTGTTTTCTGGTAAATAAAGCATAAATGATAGCAGTTATACCCACTATACTCAAAAAAACATATAAAAAAAGTAGTTCCATAATCTCAATTATTATATTTATCAGTTGTTTTTATCGTCTATAAATAAAAATCCACCTACTGCAAGTAATAGAGTTGTTATGATACCGGATCCAAGTAAAATAATTTTAGATACATCTTCAATTCGTAAGATTCCGCTCAATACTACACCAGCAAAAACTAATTTTGAAACATCAAGCAGATATTTTCCGAGTTCTTTTTTTATTCTGTTACAAAAATACGAAATTTAAATTATATTCCTTCAAACAGTTGTTTTAAAAACAATCATCGCGTCCACCTTTTCACAAACTCCAGCGAATTTTTCAAATCAAGAAACAGAAAACGATCTCGGTCAATAAAAGGAACGTGTTTAGTGTAACTGCTGATAAATTTTTTAAGTATTACAGACGTCTTCTCAAATTCTTTGAACTGAATGGCTTGTGCGGCGGTCAGAAGTTCAATAGCAATAACCTGTTCCGTATTTTTAATGACCTGATATAATTTTGTAGCGGCATTGGCTCCCATGCTTACATGATCCTCCTGCCCGTTGGAGGAAACAATGGAATCAACCGAGGCAGGAGTAGCTAATTGTTTATTTTGACTTACAATAGAGGCGGCTGTATATTGAGGCATCATCAGCCCGGAATTAAGTCCCGGATTTGAAACGAGAAAATTCGGAAGTCCTCTGACTCCGGAAACCAATTGATAGGTTCTTCTCTCCGAAATACTGCATAAATCGGTCAGAGCAATCGCCAGAAAATCGAGAGCAAATGCAAGGGTTTGCCCATGAAAATTACCCCCTGAAATTATCTGGTCTTCTTCGGGAAAAATATTCGGGTTATCACTTATCGAATTCACTTCGGTTATAAAAATTCTTTCCGCGTAGTCAATTACCTCTCTTGTGGCGCCATGAACCTGTGGTATGCACCTGAAAGAGTACGGATCCTGAACGTGTTTTTTCTTCTGCGAAAAGAGTTTACTTCCCTTTAAAATGTCACGTATGTGAGCGGCTGTTTCTACTTGCCCTTTATGAGGACGAATTCTCTGAATGGGCTCGGAAAATGGTTCCGGTCTGCAATCAAACGCTTCCATTGAAACGGCGGCGATGACATCAGCAAGCCGTATCAGGGCTTTTGCTCTTAATGCACACCACACGCCATACGCACACATGAATTGTGTGCCATTAAGCAAGGCAAGTCCTTCTTTCGATTTAAGATGCAATGGTTTCCAACCGTACAATTTATTGATTTGTTCAGCCGGTATTCTTTTACCTTTATAATATACTTCACCCAAATTCAAAAGCGGGAGCGTTAAATGTGCCAGGGGGGCTAAGTCACCTGAAGCTCCAAGAGAACCCTGCTGATAAACCACAGGACACACTTCTTCATTAAATAAATCAAGCAAACGTTGAACGGTCTCCAACTGAACACCGGAATTTCCGTAGGAAAGTGATTGAATTTTAAGAAACAACATGATCTGAACGACCTGTCGTGTCACTTTTTCACCCGTTCCGCAGGCATGAGACAGCATCAGGTTGGTTTGTAATTGTTCCAGTTCTTTTTTGGAAATATTTTTGTCGTACAAAGACCCAAATCCTGTAGTCACACCATACACCGGGGTTTTGGATTTTTTAATTTTTTCATCAAGATAATTTCTCCCCTGTAAAATTTTTTCTTTTGTCTTTTCTGACAAAACCAATTTTTCGGGCCTGCTTACAATTTCATGTATTCTTTCAAGATTTAATTTTTCAAAGGTAATTTCATGAACTTTTGTTTTCATTTGAAATTACTAATGGTTAAGATTGTTATTGTTTCAGATTGTCTGGATTATTTGAAATATTAGTATAAACTTCTTCGAGAGAACCAACTATTTTTTGTTCGCCGGTGGTCATGTTTTTCAAAGTAAAAGAATTGTTTGCCAATTCATCTGGTCCTAAAATTAATACAAAAAGAATATTATTTTTATCAGCATACGCAAGTTGTTTTTTTAATTTCGATTCCCCGGGGAGAATGACTGCTCTGATTTGTTTCTTTCTTAATTCAGCAAGCAATCTTACCCCAGCGATTTCGCCTTGACTATCCATGGATGCTATTAAAACTGAAACTTTTGATTTATCAGTTTCGGGAAAGAGCTTTTTTTCTTCCAAAATATCATAAATACGTTCAGCACCAAATGAAATTCCTACCCCTGAAACACCGGTTAATCCAAACACACCGGTTAAATCATCATACCTGCCTCCCCCACAAATACTAATGGCATCCTCTTTTATTTTTGTTTCCATAACAACTCCGGTGTAATACCCTAAGCCCCTGGCAAGCGTAAAGTCAATTTGAAATTCATTCTCTTCAATGCCCATTGCTTTCGCATAGTTGTAAAGCATATTCAAATCAGATACCGCTTCAGAAATATTTTTATTATCCGGAAATAAATTAATTAGCGTAAGTAACTTCTCAGCAAATGAACCAAAAATACTAAACATTCCGGTAATTGTTGAAATATTCTCCTGAGTCATTCCTATCGTGCTAAGCTCATTCAATGTTTTCTCCATTCCTATTTTATTCATTTTATCAATGATATCTGTTATCTCAAAAAATTTATTTTCCATCCCCAATGCCTGAGTGACACCCAACAGAATCTTTCGGTGATTGATGAAAGTAGTCACTTGTTTTATGTTAAGCATTTCAAAAACATTTCTGATAACCACTAGAATTTCTGCTTCATAAAAAAGGGATTTACTGCCGGCAACATCAATGTCGCATTGATAAAATTCCCGGTACCTTCCCTTTTGAGGGCGGTCGGCTCTCCATACCGGTTGAATCTGATATCTTTTAAAAGGAAAAGAAAGCGTTGCATGATTCATGGCTACAAATCTTGCAAAAGGAATCGTAAGGTCATAGCGCAATCCTTTTTCGGCTATCAAAGATGAAAATTCAGTATATCCGTTTTTGAATAAATTTTCAGGATTATAACTTTGAGCTAATGGTTGAAGAAAATCACCCGAATTTAAAATCCTAAACATAAGTTTTTCATTCTCGTCTCCCCCTTTTCCTTCCAGTACGGAAAGCATTTCAAAAGCAGGCGTTTCGAGGGGTAGATAACTGTATTTTTCAAAAACTGACTTTAATATTTCGAAAAGGTAATCTCTTTTAATCATTACCTCCGGTGGAAAATCACGGGTGCCGCGTGGAATGGATGTTTGAAACTTGCTCATTTAAAAAGCGGCAAGTTAAGGATTTAATTTGATGTGAAAAAATTAAGATGAATTATGTACATTTGCAAACATTAGGGCTTGTTACGAAATAACCTTTACATTTTGGCTTGTTCTTTTGCCATTTTTCGGCGTTGCAAATTTTGCTTATAGTCACTTACTATTAGCTTCAATTTACGCCTTGAAAAATGACAATATAACTGCGCCAATTCTGTAAACTTTATTTCGTAACAAGCCCTAAGTAATAAAATTAAAACTTATAAATTAATTTTTAAAAACCATGCAAACACCCAGAATCGTACGAATTATTGTAATAGCAACCGTTGCGTTGATATTACTTGTCATATTACCATCTACTGTTTTTATAACAATCCCATCGGGGCATGAAGGTGTACTTTACCGTAAATTCAGCGGGGGTACAGTGGTGAATGAATTTTTTCATGAGGGCTTTCATGTCATCGCCCCTTGGAATACTATGTATATTTATGACATCCGGTTTCAACAAACTGAACAGGAAATGGATGTACTTTCAAAAAACGGACTTTCGATACGGGCAGATATTTCTATCCGGTATCAACCCGTACCAAGCAAATTAGGGCATTTACACAAGGAAATCGGTCAGAATTTTTTAGAAAATATCGTTTTACCGGAAATTCGATCTTCGGTAAGAAAAATAATAGGAAAATATGACCCGGAAGAGCTTTATTCTTCAAAAAGAGAAGTCATACAAAAAGAAATTATGGAAGAAACTGACCATGCTTTAGCGAAAAAGTTTATTATATTGGATGCCGTATTAATCAGAAGCGTAGAATTACCAACAACCATAAAGACAGCAATAGAAACCAAGCTAAAACAAGAGCAAGAGTCGAAGGAGTATGAATTTCGTCTCCAAAAAGAGCAAAAAGAAGCCGAAAGGAAGAAAATAGAAGCACAAGGCATTAAAGCATTCCAGGAAATTGTATCAGAGGGGATTTCAGATAAATTGTTAAAATGGAAAGGCATAGAAGCAACCATGGAACTCTCCAAATCACCAAACGCAAAGGTTGTAATTATTGGGAGTGCAAAGGATGGGATGCCGATTATACTTGGAGGACAATAGGGAGGGACTATTTACGATTTTTGAATAATGATGGAGATTATTCATAAAATTAGCTAACATTAATCATGCTGAAATTCTTGATTTTATTATGACTTTTGCGTAGTAAATTTCCAAGGCAATTTTAAAATAACTTTCACTCATGGAGAAACTCAAAGAAAAATTTATCGAAAATGCATTACCAGCCGCTCAACAAATCAGGGAGTTGATAAAAAAATACGGTAATAAAGTGGTGGGACAATATACTCTCGACCAGGTATTTGATGGAATGAGAGGTATGGTATCACTTATAACTGAGACCTCGAAACTGGACCCCGAATTGGGAATACGATTCAGAGGGTACTCCATTCCGGAATTAAGAAAAAAACTTCCAAAAATTCCTGGGGGCACCGAACCAATGCCGGAAGGTATATTTTACCTAATGTTAATCGGAGAGCTTCCAACTTACGAGGATGCTTCAAATATTACAGCCAATTGGGCAAGGCGTAGTAATGTACCCAAATTTGTGTTTGATATCATTGACCATTTTCCGGTGAATACCCATCCCATGACTCAGTTCAGCGTTGCTATTATGGCAATGCAAACACAATCGGTTTTTGCAGAAGAATATCGTGAAGGAAAATTGAATAAAAAGAATTATTGGGAGGCAACGTATGAAGATTCCATGAATCTGATTGCCCGGCTTCCCAGAATTGCCGCTTATATATATCGCCATACTTATAAAAATGCAATACATATAGAGCCAAAGCCGGAGTTAGATTGGGCGGGTAACTTTGCACACATGCTTGGTTATGGTGAAAGTATAGAATTTAAGAAATTAATGCGATTGTATTTAACCATTCATGCCGACCATGAAGGAGGCAATGTTTCTGCTCATACTACTCATCTCGTTGGTTCGGCTTTATCAGACCCCTATCTTGCTTTCTCAGCTGGAATGAACGGGTTAGCCGGTCCCTTACATGGTTTGGCTAATCAGGAAGTAGTACGTTGGATTATGGATTTAAAAAAAGAGGTAGGACGCAAACCAACTAAAAAGGAAATAACCAATTACATAAAAAAAACGCTTGAAGGTGGTCATGTAATTCCGGGGTTTGGTCACGCCGTGCTTCGAGTCACTGACCCACGGTACATGGCACAGAGAGAATTTGCTTTGACGTATCTGAAAAATGATGAGAATTTTAAAATAGTGTCACTGTTGTATGAAGTTGTGCCACCGATTCTCATGGAATTAGGCAAAGTCAAAAACCCATGGCCCAACGTGGATGCACATTCGGGTGTATTGCTGGTGCATTATGGTATGGAAGAATATGATTTCTACACAGTGCTCTTCGGTGTATCCCGTGCGCTGGGAGTGCTGGCATCGCTTATCTGGGATAGAGCGCTTGGCTTACCGCTTGAAAGACCAAATTCCGTTACATCGGAATGGGTGAAGCGGTTTGTGGAGCAGGGGGGGTGAAAAAATAATCGTTTTCAAAGGAATAAAGAAAAAACTCAGTTACCTCTGAATGGAATTATCTTTTGGAGAAACAACGTGAATGAATTTTAGACAATTGGCAATTCAGGTGAAGCTACAATCTGCGTCCCCATCTTGTATTTCAAATTCAAATGCATCTTGAAAAATTATTTTTCTAAATACATCGGAAATAATATAATGTCTTTTTATATCCCGTTTAAATAATGCAGGGGTCCTGTTATTTCGTAAAAAAAGTGTAATGTCTGGATTGAATGTTGTAAACGTGTTGATTTTCCATTTAAGCAGATGATAATAAATTACGTCAACCACTGTTTTTAAACTGCCATCCTCGTAATAACAGTAAGGTAACTTCAAGATTTGATTTCTCTTGGAAAAAATCATAAAAGCTATTAGTTGTTTATTTGAATTTCTTATTTTTAATGCATAAAAATTGAACGATTTGTCATAGGATGAAAAATAATATTTATTATTTTTTATATCTTTATCAGGAGTAGCAAGTATCCACGGGTTATTAATAATCCAATTTAATTCAGTTATCCCCCTTTTAAAAAGCTGATGGCGTAGTTTAACGGAAATAAATTCTTCAACTTCATTATCTAATAGATTCATATATTCAATTGTTGCATTATAAATCTTAAATTTCCAAAAAAAGAATCTTAAATCAAATAAAAAATTAATTAAAGCATCAGCCGTTTTTAGAAAAAAAATTAACTTTTTGTACAATCTTTTTTTGGGTGGTAAAAGGGTATGTAAATCAGATCTGATATACAACCGAATGCCATATATTATTTTTAAATCGCTGAAGAAATTCGTTTTATCATATAACTTTTTAGCGTTTTTTGTAAACTCCGTAGCCAATATCCTGTTTTCCCATACTTCAAAACACTTATCCAATAGCAATTTCGCTATTTGAAACCCTCTTTGCTCCGGCTTTACCCAGAGACAACTTAACCACCCACATTTCTCAAATTTATTATTAAAATTTATTTTATCAGGAAGCACCCCTAAATATCCTACAAGCTCTTTTTCTTTATATGCTAATAAAAGGAGTATATCATTTTCGTGTAATCTTGGGTTTTGTATTTGAGATAATGCCCTGTGTTCAGTGATTGGAACAATGTCAAGGGTGTTGTAGTTCGAATGATTAATGAATTCAATCAAAAGCTTTTTATTTAAGAGTTTTATGTCTATCATTTTCTTATTATTACATTTTTTCCAAAAATTGATTTTAATAAAAAATAAATATATTCAGCATTAACAATTTCCTTTGCGCTTAAATCAAATATCTCAAAAGGAATACGTTGAATGTGGCGGCAAAAAGTATCCCGCTTTAGACCGGCACATCCAAAGGATACATCTACAATTTTTTCTTTTTCCAGAATGGTTTGAAAAAAGTCCTTTGATACACCATAATCAGTAAAAGGGAAGGCAAAAGTTTTGTAGGATAAAGAAAATCGATTTGTTATTTCAATTACACTTTCTTTTGTTTGTTGAATTTGTTCGTGCATGCTTAAATAGCTATACTCCGGATGGTTGCAACTGTGAGAACCAAAATAAAATCCTTTATTTATTAATGAATTGATCTGCAACCCGGTTAAATAGGGCTGTTGTTCAAGTAAGTATTGATTAAAGTCCAGATTTATCAATTGTGCTAAATCATCAAGAAATCTTTGATTTCGAAAATTAACAGATAATATTGTTTTGCTAAAATTATTTTGTTTTCCGAGTGAATGTAAGTAAAACCATTTTAGAACGTTGTCTTTTTTTAAAAGCATCGCATTTTTTGAAAACGCATTTATTAAAAGACCTGCTTTATACCTATAAAACATTTTTTTATTATCAATAAAATCACTATTTAAAAAGCAAATTGAAGGAATTCCCTTTTGCAAAAGAATAGGAGAGATAATATCATGAAATTCCCGCAAGCCATCATCAAACGTTAATAAAAAAGAGTTCTTCCCGGGACTTTTTCCATTATCAATGAGTGCTTTTAAGTTATAATAATCAATAGGTGTATAATTTTTTAAAAGAAAATCTAAATCCTTTATAAAATCCTTTACATTTTTTATTGGATACAAAGGACTAATATGGTCAACCGGTTCATCAGATATAATGTGGTAAACAGGTACTATCAATTTTTGTTTAGTGACACTAATAAGTAAGCGAGTTGGAATTGTCGATCCTATATGTCTTAATGCCTTTATAAACTTTTCTCTATATCCTGCCATAGCATTACATTTAATATGAAACAATGAATGCAAATATAACACGATTTGCATAAATTTTAGTTTTAACCTTGCCGGAATTATTAATTATCTGTATATATTTGCATTTCTAATTTTAAAACCAATCACGCGTTCCATGTACAAAAAACTTTTTTCTATTCTTCTTTGGAATATTTTTTATTGCATCTCCATTCTTTCCGCCCAAACTCTCCCGGACCTAAGCGAAAAAATTCCCCTTGATCCAGCTGTTCGTTTCGGGAAACTTGAAAATGGTCTCACGTATTATGTCCGGTATAATCCCAAACCGCAAAAAAGAGCAGAATTACGGTTAGCAGTAGATGCAGGTTCCATACTGGAAGATGAAAATCAGCAGGGACTGGCTCACTTTTGCGAGCACATGGCATTTAATGGCACTAAAAATTTTGAGAAAAATAAACTCATTGATTACTTAGAAAAAACCGGTATCCGTTTTGGAGCACATCTGAATGCTTTTACCAGCTTTGATGAAACGGTGTATATGATGCAGATTCCTACCGACTCAGAGAAAGTGGTGGAGAATGGTTTTAAAATACTGGAGGACTGGGCGCATAATCTCACTTTTGACCCTCTGGAAATTGACAAAGAACGCGGGGTGGTCGGCGAAGAGTGGCGACTGGGTATCGGCGCTGATGAACGAATGCGGAAACAATATTTCCCCTTTTTATACAAAAATTCCCGCTACGCTGAACGTCTTCCCATAGGGAAAAAAGAGGTGCTGGATACTTGTGCCTATTCCACGTTAAAAAAATTTTATACCGATTGGTACCGTCCCGATTTAATGGCAGTGATAGCCGTTGGAGATTTTGATGTAGAAAAAATTGAAAAATTGATTATATCAAAATTCTCAATGATTCCGGTTTCCTCAAATCCTAAAATACGTGAGTACTTTCCTGTCCCGGACCACGATGAGCGATTTATCGTGGTTGCTAAAGACAAGGAAGCAGATAATATTACAATCAACATCACTTATAAACTTCCTAAATTTCCCGAAGGAACGGTTAACGATTATCGAAGAAATTTAATTTTCCGTTTGGTTACCGGAATGTTAAATGAACGTTTATCTGAAATTCAAAAGGAAGCTGACCCTCCGTTTAGTTTTGCATTTACCTTCGTGGGAGATTTTGCCCGTACCAAAGACAGTTTTACTTCCATTGCTTTCTCAAAGGAAAACAGCATTGAAAAATGTTTTGAGACAATTGCCAGAGAACTTGAACGTATGCGAAGACATGGGTTTACTGCAGGAGAGTTGGAAAGAGAAAAGAAAGACCTCAATAAAGGGTTGGAATCAAGACATGTTGAGAAAGATAAAACGGAGTCGGCTACTTTTGTCTGGAAGCTTGTGTCATTATTTTTAGATAAAAATCCGGCGCCTTCCATTGAATATGAGTTTACCCAAGCTGAAAAATTGTTGCCGGGTATTTCATTAGAAGAAATAAACAACTCTTGCAAGGAATTGATACCCGGTGAAAAGAATTGTGTAGCAATACTTCAGGCACCTGAAAAAGAAAATCTGAATTTGCCAAACGAAAAAAGAATTGCAGAAATTTGGAATGCAACCGTTTCAGGTGATATTTCAAGCTATTCAGAGGAAAAAATTCCTGATAAATTAATGACTCACCCCCTTACTCCTTCCACTTCTTTTATTATTCGTGAAGTCAGAGACCAGAATTTCAATTTTACGGAATGGACCTTGAAAAATGGTGCAAAAGTGGTCTTAAAAACTACAGATTTTAAGAATGATGAAATACTTTTCACTTCCTTCAGCGAGGGCGGAATCAATTTATACCCTGACAAAGATTTTTACTCTGCTGAAAATTCGGATGGGATCATTGCTTCATCGGGGGTAAGCAATTTTACACAAAATCAATTACAGAAATATATGACTGGTAAAAAGGTAAATGTTTACCCATTTATTAATGATTACTACGAAGGGTTTCGCGGTTCTTTCTCACCTAAAGATATGGAATCGTTCTTTCAATTGCTTTTTTTAATGTTTACGACTCCCCGCCAAGACAGTGTGGCTTTTTCATCTTATATAAACCGTCAAAAATCATTCATTGAAAACCGTTCCCTTTCGCCTGAGTCGGCTTTTTGGGACACCATACAGGCAACTATGGCAGGATATCATCCCCGGTTTAAACCCATAACACCGGAATTGTTGAAAGAAATAAATCATCAACGGGCTTATGAAATATTTAAAGACCGTTTCTCCGAGGCAGGTGATTTTAATTTCTTCTTTGTTGGAAATATTTCCGCCGATAGTTTGCGACCGTATATAGAAAAATATTTCAGTAATCTTCCTTCCAAGGGAAAAAAAGAAAAATGGAAATCCATAAAAATAAAAAGTCCAAAAAAATCACTCGTTAAAATCATTAAAAAAGGAAAGGAACCCAAAGCGATGGTTCAACTTTTATACCGCGGCAAATTTCAGTGGAATTCTCAACATATTATTGAGATGAACGCATTATGCCACATTCTCAATATTAAATTGCGTGAATCACTCCGTGAAGACAAAGGGGGAACGTATGGAGTAAGGGTAAGTCCAAATTACCGCCGGATTCCTAAGGAACGGTTTTCTATAACTATAAACTTTAGTTGTGATCCTGTCAAACTGGACTCATTGATGGATGCTTTTTCAAAAGAGTTGAATAAATTAAAAACAAACGGTGCCACTTCAGAGGATATTGAAAAAGTAAAACAGCTATTCAGAAGAGAAAGGGAAACTGCTGTCAAAGAGAACCGCTGGTGGCTTGAAGTGATTTCTGGGTCATATTTAAACCGGCAACCTATATTAGGCGATTTAGAATATGAGGTATTTTTAATGTTATTAGATCCGGAATTATTTAAGAAACTAGCGAATGATTATTTTAATGAAAAGACAAGGTGCACTTTTAAATTGTTGCCGGAGTAATATGAATGAAAAGGTAAGAATTAAGCTTCACCTGCAATCCTAAGGTAGCTTGTTTAAGTAGGCGATGTATTTACGAACCGAAACTAAAATTCTACAAATTCTTTTGGATAATGGCTCATATCAATATCCTCTTTTTCGGGTATTGGAATAATACCCCATTGTTGCATCAGTAGTGCGCCAATAAGCACATCTATTTTTTTGCCATCTTCGTCATTTCCAATTTCATCCAGCACAAATGCGTTGGTGTTTACATTTAATCCTTTAATTTTACAATCCAACAGACAAACTTTTTTTATAGTATGGGTTTTTCCTCCTAATGATATGGGATTTGTAACACGAAATTCTGAGGTAGGTAATTCGGCTGATAAATTCTGGGTAATATATGTATTTCGCGCACCTGTATCAAAGAGAGCCCAGTATTTTTTATTTCTTATTTCAATATTTTGTTTTATTCTGCCCATGGTATTTAGTTTTTTGGCTTATAGATACAAAGGTACAACTTTTCATGAACATTCACATCTTCCCTTTTACGTTGAACGGTCTTAGTTCCACTTCCGTAACATGGCTATTTTTATCGGCTTCCAAAACATCCAAAACACATTTAGCAACTTCCTGAGGAGTAAGCATCAATTCGTTTGCCGTTACGGATTGAATATTATCAAAAAAAGAAGTATTAACCGACCCGGGAAAAATACAGGTAACTTTTATACCATATTTTCTTAATTCCTTAAAAAGTGCCTCTGAAATTCCTCGGACGGCAAATTTGGTCCCGCAATAACCGGCTCCTTCTTCCATACCGATTTTACCTGCAATAGAAGAAATATTCACTATATGTCCCTTGTTGTTTTTTTTCATAAGTGGCACTATGTTCCTGCAACAATAAAAAATCCCGTGAACATTTGTATCAAACATTTCGTACCACTGTGTGTCACTCATCTCGTCTATTTTTCCAAAATATCCCAAACCGGAATTGTTTATCAAAATATCAAAAGTTCCTCCAAAAAACTTTGATGTTTTTGCAAGACCTTTTTTTACTTGCTCAGGGAATCGTATATCCATTTTCACAAATAGAAAATTTTTATTTTCAATTTTAGGATCTTTTCTCCCCCACCCTGTTACCTTAGCTCCTTTCTGCAATAAAACATCCACTATAGATCTTCCTATTCCCCGGCTGACACCGGTAACGATTGCAGTTTTATTTTTTAAATTCATAATACAAGGGCTTGTAAAGAAATAAATCACACATTAAACCGGAAGTGCATCACATCTCCATCCTGCACAACATACTCTTTTCCTTCCATCGCCATTTTTCCAGCTTCGCGGCATGCCGCTTCTGTTTTTAATTTTTCATAGTCGTTTAATTTGATTACCTCTGCACGGATAAATCCTTTTTCAAAATCGGAATGAATGACCCCTGCGGCTTGTGGCGCCTTCCATCCTTTATGAATTGTCCATGCCTTTACTTCTTTCTCACCGGCAGTAAAATAAGTGGATAGTCCTAAAATAGTATAACACTCCTTTATTAACCGGTCTAAGCCGGATTCCTGCAATCCGTAATCAATCAGAAATAGTTTTCTTTCCTCAGGTTCATCTATTTGTGCAATTTCTGCCTCCAGCGCGGCACAAATCATAACCAATCCGGCTTTTTCTTTCTGGATTTCTTTTTTTAATAATTCTACATATTGATTGCCTGTCTTTAAATCTGATTGCTTGACATTTGCAAGAAAAATGACAGGTTTTGCAGTGAGCAGAAAGATATCGTTTATCACAGATTTTTCTTCCTGACTCAATGCAATGGTTCTGGCATTGTGACCTGCTCTCAAATGTTGCCGGTATTTCAAAAGATTTTCATAAGCAAATTTTGCATCTTTATCTCCCAGTTGTCCGATTTTTTCTACCCGATTTATTTTTTTTTCAATGGATTCCATGTCTTTCAACTGTAGCTCTGTGTCAATGATTTCTTTGTCCCTGATTGGGTCAACAGTGCCACTAACATGAATTATGTTATCATCCTCAAAACATCGGACTACATGCAGAATGGCATCTACTTCACGTATGTTCGCTAAGAATTGGTTTCCCAGACCTTCGCCTTTGCTGGCGCCTTTTACTAATCCGGCGATATCCACAAATTCAATAACTGCGGGTATCACTTGTTTGGGATTGACAAGTTTTTCAAGAACGCCCAGACGCTCATCCGGGACAGGCACAACGCCGACATTGGGCTCAATGGTACAAAACGGATAGTTTGCCACCACGGCTCCAGCATTTGACAGTGCATTAAATAAGGTTGATTTACCTACGTTAGGTAAACCGACAATTCCACATTTTAGCGACATGATTTGATGAATTATAAAAAGATTGCAGGATTTCAGGACCTCACCCCAGCCCCTCTCCAAAAAAATGGAGAGGGGTTAGAGATTTATTGCTTAAAAACCCTATATTGATTGTATGCCTTGATAAATTCCTCAATGGATACTTTTAATATAGAATATGCGGGCAGTGCCATTACCATACCGATTGCCCCGCCTAATTTTGCACCTATAATTATGATGATAAGTATCTCCAAGGCATGAAGTTTCAACGCTCTTGAAAAAATAAAAGGTCTGAAAAAGAAAAAATCAACTGCCTGAATAGCAATAAAAACAACTGACAACTTTAAAAAAACAGAAAAATATTCTGGCTCAGGATTACCAATGCTTTCCGTTGCAACAGCTATAAATAATCCTAAAATGTAAGATATCAATGGACCTATATATGGAATCAAATTTAACGATCCAGTTAATATACCGATAATAATGCCGTCTTCAATACCAATAACCAATAAACTAATTGCGGTAACGAAAGCAATAGCGGTTGATTGAATAATAATGCCTCTCAAATAACCCGAAAGAATTATTTCAAGTTTTGAATATAAAGCAATGGACATTTCAAAATATTTTCTGGGAACTAATGAGAGTAATGCGTTTTTTAAAATTCCAGGTTCTTTCAACAGAAAGAAAGTGATGAAAAATACAGCAATGATGCCAGTCAAAATGCTTCCACCGAAAGATAAAAGATTATTGATCAAGTCATTAAAATTACTGCTTTTAAACAGGTTATAAAGATTATCCGTCATTGATTTTAAAATAAAACCACTTTTGCTTCCAGGTATAAAATGCCGTATGAGATAATCTTCTACCTTTTGAAGGTAAGGTGAAATAATGGGTGTTATGTTTTCCAATGAAACTGATTTAAGAACTGTAAACTGATCGGAAACTAAAGGTAGAATTATTAAAAATAGAATCCATCCGAATAAGCCCAATACAACAAAGGAAATTATAGCTCCCGTCCATCGGGGAATTTGGATTCCCATCAGATAAATGTCATTAATTTTATCAACTATCGGATTAAGAAAGACAGTTAAAACCAGAGAGATAATAAAATAAATTACAATTTCAGAAAGATACCAGATACTCAAAAAAGCAAGACCTATAAAAATGAAAAGGAGGATTAAAGGATAACGGCGCATTGGAAATGGTTAATTGAATACAAATATAAAACAAAAAACCCCTTTCAGTTGAATGAAAGGGGTTTTGCTTTTGATTAATCAAAAAATTAATCCCATTTAAGGTCGGTGTGCTCTACGGCTTCAGCTTTTTCAGTAACTTCTGAGGTTACCTTAACTTCTTCAGTATTTAAAGTAGCGTCTTTCGGTTGTTGATCATTGAAGTTTCTATCTCTATCGAATTCTTCAAAATTATAATCCGGGAGAAGTTCTTTTTTTACGTAATCAACCGTCTCGTTCAACGCAGAGGTAAATTTGTTAAAATCTTCTTTGTAGAGGAATATTTTATGTTTTATATAACCCTCTTCCTGAAATTTTTTCTTACTTTCAGTAATTGTAATAAAATAATCGTTTGAACGTGTTGCTTTCACGTCAAAGAAGTAAGTTCTTTTGCCTGCTCTTACTCTTTTTGAATAGACATCCACTCTGTCCTGGTGAGTATCCATTACTCTCTCGTTATAGTTTTCCATGTTCTTTAATGTTTAGTTAAAATGTTAATTAAATTAATTTTGGGGTGCAAAGGTATATAAAAATATATAAACTTTTTATCATATTATCAATTTTTTTTACATTCACCCGCCAAGTATTCAGCTCTTTGTTTTCCCCAATTCGGGTGGAGGTCACTTTCAGGAACAAAAGTTTTATATTTTTCAACTGCCTCTTCCAATAAAGGTAACGCTTTATTTTTGCCACCTCCAAACATAGCTGGTGTATAAAAAGTATTTTGTCCATGAACATAATAAGGTCTTGGATTAGAAGGATTTATGCGCTTTGCTTCTTCAAGAAGTTTAGCTCCTTCCGGACCAAATTTTGGACCCCTTGACATAGGACTTACCGATATTTTCATCAAAGTAATGTAACCTTTAAGACAAAGAACTTCGGAGCTGTCCGGTTTATTCTTTTGGCAGGAATCAAGCCATGAAAGCGCTTTATCAAAATAGGAATCTTTCAAGTCCTTTTCTTTTCCCATTATACCAGCCATATTGTAAGAAAGTGAGGCATAATAAAAAGGAAGCCACATACTTTTTTCAGCTAAAGCAATGCGTTCAAAAAAGTTACCTGCCATAATGAAATCGTCAGACGATTTTGCGCTGTCAATTATGGAGAGTCCTTTTTTCATACCCGATAAATAACGGTCTTCCTGGGCTGAAAGAATGAGTGGGAATAATATGAATAAATACTTTAATTGTGATTTCATAATTCGTTGATGGTTAGGTGAATAATTAAATGATTAAATGGTTAAATGGCTAAATGGCTAAATGGTTAATTCCTAATTCCTCACCCTATCCTCCCCAAAGGTAATAAACATTCCTACAAAAACAGAAACAGGAGTTGGGGAAGTAATTTCCTGTCGTTTAGTACCGTCTTTGGAATACCGATAACCGAAAATATTTTTGTATGCTGTTATATTTCCTATGCCAGTATAAATAACCGTAAAATGATCTTTTATGGAAGTCAGGTAACTCGCTGTAAAACTCAAGTTGTGGTAATCCGGTGTATAATCTGAAAGAAAATCCGGATTGTTAGGATTATAATAAGGTCTGCCCGTGGCATACGTATAGGTAAACCCGGCACTGGTAGTAATTTTGGGGATATAATGTTTATAGACAATATTAAAGGTATGTTTTGGAGCAAAAGTCGGGGTTGCCTCTTTCTGAAAATCGAGGTATTTACGTTTCGTATCTAAGTAGGAATAGGATATCCAATAATCAATCATAGGAAGCCCTTTATCTCTCCAGAATATATCAAAACCCTTTGCATAACCGCTACCTGAGTTATCCAATATAATCCACTGGTAATTATTTTTGATTCCCGAAATCAAATCGTCATACTTCTTATAATATGCTTCAATTCTAAAGGTTCTTTTTTCTTCATTTAATTTTTGAAAGTTTACAATAAAATGCTCTGCATTTTCAAAATTTAGGGAATCATTCATCAATGTAAATTCATTTTCCGGAAGTTGGTAAAATTTTCCCCAGGCAAAAGATGCCTGGCTTTTTTTACCGGTTTTAACTGAAATTGATGCACGCGGCGCCAGGTTTTCCTGATTTATCAGGGAAGAATTTTCATACCTAAGCCCCAACCGGGTGGCTAATTTAGGAGTTACAAAAAAATCTGTTTCCGTAAAAGCGGAAGAAAGTGGCTTATTAAAACTCAGAAAGTAATTGTTGTAACCATTTTTTATTTTTTGCTGAAACATTTCTCCACCGAATTTAAAGTTGGAAAACCTTCCATACGTTTTTGTAAAAGCAATTCTCCCATGATTCGACTCCTGGTTTCTTTGTAACGGGATATCATTACTTTTCATATCGTCTTTATTATAACTACCTGAATAGCCGGTTAACACAGACCATTTAGGATTTAACATTTCTATATAGCTCGAGTTTACATAGAGATTGGTATTCTCGAGAGAAAAATGATCTTTTCCACCCTTGTCGATGTTTGGATAGTATAGAGAAGTAAAATTATTACTAAAGCCGGAGAAAAATTTAAACATTCCGGTGGATGATGTTTTCCATTTATAATGAAATCCGAAATCCTTTGATTCGGGCTCGGCAGACCAATCGGGTTTTTTGTTTAGAAGAGAATAATAGGGTTTAAGGTTAATGTAATTGGCGGAAATAGTTGCGCTTGTGTTTTCCCATTTGTGAGTATGACTTGCTCCCAAGCCAACCGCCATAATGCTTAAATCGGTAGTAGTTTTTTGAGGCAGGTCGCGGGAATTAAGAAGGAGAACGGATGATAATGCCTGTCCGTATTGGGCGGAGTAGCCCCCGGTATTGAAAATAGTTCCTTTAAACATGAAAGGCGAAAATCTGCCGCGTTGTGCTATATCGGGCAAGGAACTATAAAATGGATTCGGAATAATCATGTCATCCAAAACGGTTTTTGTTTCTGAGCCCGCGCCCCCTCTTACAAATAAACCTTCTGTTTCACCAATAGTTTGAGTTCCTGGCAAGGTTTGCAAAGCGCCATATAAGTCACCTTTTGAACCGGCAGTTGTAACTATATCAAGCGGTCTGAGCATCAACGATTTTTTTTCTTCTGATGCCTCAAACGTGCCCACCGAAATAGTTACCACATCTAATTCTGTGATGGTTTGCTTTAGGATAGGATTAATTTCAAGTTCTTTCCCTTCGATTTTGATTTTCTGTTCATAGGGTTCAAAACCAACGGAACTTACTACCAGCGTTTTTTCTCCATTCTCGTAGGTTAAAAAAGAAAATTTTCCCTCTTTATCGCTGGAAGCGCCATCATAGGTATCTTTAATGATTATATTTGCACCCGGAATAGATTCTTTTCCAGACATTACTTTTCCATGAATCCGGGTTTGGGCATAAAGTGAAGATATGCCTGAAAATGTAAATGCTAAATACAATATGAGTTTATTCACATTCCAAACTTACAAGAAATTTTAATTACTCACAACGAAATCAATACTTAACGCTAATTTACGCTAATTAATACATGACGCTAATTCATTCGCGTTAATTCGCGGTTCTTTTATTTATTCAAAAATATTAAACAAATGCTTAATTACAATAAAAAATTATTTCCGGCTGGTTTTCTGATTCCCTGCTTTCTTTTTTTGGCAACTGGCGGCGCTATGTTACTTTTTTTCTCCAATGAAGATCTGTTTAATTTTCTGACCATTAAAGCAACTCATCCGCGAATGCTTTTTCATTTCTTTTATTGGATTGATTTTTTAGGAAACGGGTATTTCTTTTTAGCAGTGTTGGTTATACTATTCTTGTTTAACCGTAAATTTTTTAGAGCTGGTTTATTGAGTTGGGCATTTACTACTATATTAGTTAATATTCTAAAATATTTTATTTTCCCGATGATGGAAAGACCCTCACGAATTTTTCCTGAACATCCCTCGTTAAATTTGTTATCTAACATGAATATCTTCTCTGAAAACAGTTTTCCTTCTGGTCATTCCGCATCGGCTTTTGCTGTATTTTTTTTGTTATCGGTTTTATTCAGAAATAGATGGATTTCCATCCTATCTTTTGCTCTTGCTTTTCTGGCGGCTTATGCGCGGGTCTATTTGTTTCAGCATTTTCCGGCTGATATATTAGCGGGGGCTGTGATTGGGGTGGGGAGTTCGTGGGTTGGGGTTTATTTATATCGCCACAGATTCATAGATTAGAAAATTGCAATTAGCAATCTGTGAATCAGTGGCAATTTGGTTTTTCTAATTTCTATCTCTCAAACTCCCTGAAAACATCCTGATATAGTTTTATCACATTCTCCGGTCTATATTTTTCTGCTGTTTTTACACCATCCGTTTGAATATGCTCATATAACAGATGATCATTTTGCAAACTTTCTATGCATTGGATTAAACTTTCCTCAGTAGTATTTTTAAACAATAACCCGTTTCGTTTGTGTTCAATCAGATTATTTACCCCGGAAACATCGCTGGCTATGACAGGAAGACCGCACGCCATTGCCTCAAGAATCACCAACGGCAAGGTTTCACCTTCTGTACTGTGAATGAGCGCAAAAGAGGATTGCATAATGGCAGGGAGTTCCCGTCTTGGAATGTTCCCTTTAAACACAATTCTATCATTAATTTTCAGAAAAGATGTTATCTTTTTCCAGGTACTCATCATAATGCCATCGCCAATGACAGTCAAACGTGCATTTTGTGTTTTTTCAGAAGTGAAAGCATAAAAAACAATGGAGAGGTCTTTGGTTTCAATTAATCTGCCAATGGAAATAAAACTGTTCCTATCATTTTTAATAACGGGTTTAACTAAAAATTCAGCATGAATAGGATTTGAAACAATAAAATACGGCTTGTTTTTAAATATGGAAGGATATAATCTAAACCCATTTATTCTTGATTCGTCTGTAAGAAAAGCGTAGGCAGACACATTTTTTTTAAGCAAGAGCGCTTTAATGTACCAGAATCGGTGTTGAATGATAAAATTCTGATGTTCCAGATTAATTACGGGGATTTGATTTTTAAAAAACAGTTTGAAAAAGAGATGGTCAACTCCATGGGCTAATACGCACAATGGGTTTAATTTTAACACTATTTCAGAGAGGGTTTTGAGTTGAAATAAATTTAAGCCAAATCCTTTTTTTATAGTATAAAATTCAATTTTGTTTTCTTCACATTCATTTTTTATCCATGATGGCACATCTTCCACTCCATAAAATATAAGGACATGTTTATATATTTTATCTGCTTTAGCGAGACATACCATTACATCAGCGACACCGCCGGTGCCGGAATAGCCGATTTGGATGATGGCTTTATTCATAAAACTATTTTTTTTACCTTTTCAACGGACTTAAGTCCGTTGTTACAATAGGGTTCGTTCCTACGGAACTCTTTAACTTTTTCCTTTGAACTTTTCACTTATTTTATGCTTCCAGCCGGATAGTTCAAAAATAAGATGATACTTATTAATATTCCCAATGTGGAACCGTTTAATTTCAAAATTATTCAATAGTGTTAAAGAATTAAATCCGGGTTCAACCGTAAATCCCATTTTATAACCGGTATTGGCGCATACTTTTGTAACCGATTGGTTATAGCCCCCGGATGGGTAGCATATACTATGGATGGGTTTATCAAGCTTATCTTCCAATAATTTTTTTGACAAGCATATTTCATTTTCAAATTCATGGGAGTGATTAAGTATGCAATGACTTAATGTATGGGAACCAAATGTAACCAACCCTGATTTTTGCATTTCCAGACATTGGGGAATAGTTAAATATCTTTGGCGTTCTTGCAATTTAAAATTACTGAATTCGGAAAGTTGTTTAACCCACGAAATTCTTTCTGCCTGGGAGTTTATTTTATATTTGATAAAATCTGCAATATGTTTAATACACTGTTCTTTAGAGTGTATGTTTTCTATATCCTTAATTTTAGAACTAAAAAACTCTTTTAGCTGATCTGTATTTAGTTGGTAGGTAATTTCGAGGAAAAGGTTGTCCCATAATATTGCATTTTTTTCTATGGCATCAACGACAGGAAAAAAAATTGCGGGGACTTTATATTTACATAGCAATGGAAAAGCGTAACTATAATTATCAACATATCCATCATCAAAAGTCAGTATTCCATACGGTTTGTTGCTTACAGGGAATACATTAGAAATTAACTCCTTCTCCCCTATCAAACAGAAATTTTTCAAATAATACTGCAGATGCTTCTCAAAAATTTCCGATTTTACACGGATATCAAACCACGGTATGCTGACAAACGGTTTGCTGGAATCGGGAGCAACAGAATGATAGGTGAAAACGAAGAACTTTTTGTTTAGGGATGGCATAAAATTATCCGAAAGTAAGAAAATAAAGTTAAATTCTTAATATTGTATTTTTCCGGATGAAAAATACTACATGAAAACCCACGATATTATTGTTTTTGATTCTCTTTTTGGCAATATTTTCCTCAAGCCGATTGCTTTTTTATTAAAAATCAAAAAATATCTGTTTAATAAACAAGCCGGTAGTTTCCCTGAACCCAAAACAATACTTATCTGCAAATTTAAAGGAATGGGGAGTATCATCCAATCAACTCCATTAATAAAATCCTTAAGAAATAATTTTCCAAATGCCCGGTTAGTATATCTGTCCACTTCAGCAAATAAAACACTTTTAGATAAAATTGATATTTTAGACGAAGTGCTGACTTTAAACGATTCTACTCTTTTAAATCTGATAAAAGGTTTATATTATTTAATCATTAAATTAAAAGAATTGCAGATTGATTACTATTACGATTTGGAGGTATATTCAAATTTCAGCGCATTTACAACTTCTATCAGCGGTGCAAAAATAAAATCAGGTTTTTACACTCAAAAATCAAGTTTCAGAAAATCACTTTATCACAATGCTGTTCAATTTGAACCGGGTATTTCTGTAAACGAATTGCACATAAAACTTACCAAATTTAGAACTTTGCATGAAGATGCTCACACGGAGAAAAATTCACTTTATTGCTTCAAATCGGATATTGATTACCCGGGCCGATTGTTTCAAAAGCTTGGCATTACTTCAAAAAGAGCCGATAATTGGGACTTAGAATATATTTTGATTAATCCGAATACTTCTGATTTAAGAATAGAAAGACGTTGGCCCAAAGAAAATTTTATTGTGTTGATAGAAAAAATTTGCCATGAATTTCCTGAAGTTAAAATTATTCTGACCGGTAACAGACAAGAGATTGAATATACAACCGGAATTGTCACAAAAATAAACCCTTATTTCAGAAATAATGTTGTTTCAGCGGCAGGGAAAATAACCTTGGACGAATTTTCATCACTACTTGAGCATAGTTTGTTATTTATTACAAATGACACTGGACCTATGCACCTGGCGTTTTCGCTAAATATCAGGACATTGGCTTTGTTTGGGCCTTGTAATCCGGAATTTTATGAGATACCTTTTCAAACTAAAATATATTATAAAAGGGTTACATGCAGTCCTTGTGTACATACTACCTTATTACCGCCTTGCTGGGGAAACAATGTATGCATGAAAAGCATTTCAATGGAGGAGGTTTTTAAAGAAGCAAGTGAGTGTTTAGCAAAAAATAATTTACAAGTTAAAACAGCCACTTTTTAAATTGTTTAATTAAAGTCAGTTCAACATGTTTGTAAAAAACGATACCCATTGCTAAGATCTGTCATTATTGGCTCCCTAATGTTCGCTACTACTTCTGACGATTTGTTTAGGAAAGCCATTTTCTGAACCAGTTGATTAACTTAAGCTCAATATTTTTATGAAATAAAATTCCGCTAATCACGATTAGAATAAAAAATAAAATGAAGAGCCCCTCCATCAGAACTTGATTTATTGTCATTTTAAATAAAACTTTTTTGAGGACGATAATAATTGGAAGATGAATAAGATAAATGGAGTAACTTGCATCTCCCAGCAAGAGTAAAAAATTTTGTATTTTGGGATTGTTTGATTTTTCATAGAAAACAAAAGAAAAAACAACTAATGTTGCCGGAATAGAATATTCAAGTAAACCTTGAAAACTTTTCAATGAACCCGGTAATGTTATAGCGTAACGGAAAAGGAAAGGAGAGGCAATAAAATAAAATAAAAGAACAAGAGGGAATACAAAGGGAATTTTAAAAGTATATTTTTTAAAAACTATGGCTATAATACAACCCATAATAAACTCCTGGCAGGATCTATGGGAAAGTATTGAATTGACAAATGGCGCTCCTGGTAATATTAACCTAAAAATCGGAAATAATATCCATAAAAATAATAATATTTCAATTCTAAACTTGCTATTAAGAATAGTAAAACAGAAAATAAAGTAAAAAAGTATTTCAAATTCCAATGTCCAAGAAACGCCTAAAATGCTATTTTTATAATCATGAACCAGTAAAAAATTTTGTAAAATATTTAACACGTTCATGTTTACATTCTTAGGTGGAAAAAAAACTCCTAAAACGACTAATGATAATAATACAATCCAATAAACAGGAAATATTCTGATAAACCTTTTTTTTAAATACTGGACAACTGCTTTTAATCCTCTTTCCTCAGGAGTAATAAATGTTATTATAAATCCGCTGATTACAAAGAATAAATTTACACCTGAGAAACCAAAATCTGTCCATTCATAAAATAAACCGGCTTCAGGTACATTATAAATCAGGCGTAAATGAGTTAGCACAACATATAAACTTGCGAAACCTCTTAAATACTGAATTGTGATTACTTTTGTGTTCATATTGCTTTCAAATAATCGACATTAGGAGGTAATATATTAGAAATACGGTTGTAATGCATACGGTTTTAATACAGATGTAATACGATTGTAATACATTTGAAATAAATTTGTAGAACGGTTAACATATATATTTATTAACGAATATTCAATTTACAATAGTACAAAAAAATATTACATATTAACAAAAAATGCTTATCTTTTCTTTCTCTAATATTTTAAGATATAAATATGAGGTAATCTTTTTTTCGTGCTTGATAATTCATGGTCTTTTCGCCCTACTCTTTCCTGCTTCGGGCTATGATTTGTGCGGTGATAGTTATACTTATATTCAAAATGCCGATAAAGTTACTCATGGCAATTTTGATTTTGAAGAACCTTCTTTTATCCGTTCACCTTTTTATTCAATATTAATAGGAATAATTAAAATATTAACACCTGCATATTGGGAATTTGTTTTAATAACCTTTCAACTGCTGATTTCAGCCACAACAGGAATCTATCTTGCTAAAATCAGTGGAAAAATATTTCCATATCAAAATACCGGCTTAATAACGGGTTTGTTATTTGCCGTTTATATTCCTACTTTCTACTATGTTCACAGTTATTCCACAGAAATTTTATATCAGGGCTTATTTGTTGCAGGTTTATATTTTTTTATTGAGAGTATTAATAAATATGATTTAATCTCTGTGCTTAAATGGGCTTTTTGCTTCACAATATGCTATCTGACCCGCTCACAGATTGGTCTTTTTTTCCCATTTATTCCGTTCATATTGTGGTTTTATTACAAAAACCAAAAAAAACAGTTGATATCAATATTAATTGTATTTTCTTTTGTATTCGCTATTTTAACATTCCCATGGGGAATTTTTAATTTGAAAAAACATAATTCTTATATAACCTCCAGTAACGGGGGAAGTTACCATTTTTTTGTTTCTAATTCCGATATAGGTTTTATGGATGCAAGCAACACACCTCCAATTGGTTCAACAGATATGGAGAATTTACAAAAAATGCGTTTTGGGAAACTAATAGGTCCTGTTTATGATTCGGTTTTAGCATTGCCCACATTAGAAAAGCAAAAAGTGTTTTTAAAAATGTCTTTGGATTGGATAAAAGAAAATCCCGCCAAATTTATTAAATTGAAAATGTTTAATGCGTTCCGTTTTTTAATACCCGGGGTTAGTTGGAAACATTACCCTTTTAAAACCTGGCTATTCTCTTTTTTTATATCCTTGCCGGTTTATCTATTGTTCTATTTCGGTTTATATAAATGTCTTAAAACAAATTACAAGAATCACTTATGGTTTTTGGGATGGTGGCTCTCTAATGCCACTTTTTTATTACTTTTTTTATTTACCCAAAGGTACAGAACTTACGGAGTAGAAGCCCTGTTTCTGCCATATTGTGCCTATTCCTTATCTTTGCTCGCCAAGAGGCTGGGGTATAGAGGTATCGGGGTATCGGGGTCAAATGGTTTATTGTAAAATTTCTATTAATGAGTATTCCAAAACATGTAATTATTATCGGAGCAGGTCCCGCAGGGTTAACTGCCGCTTATCTGCTATGCAAAAAGGGTGTTCCCGTTACTGTTCTTGAGTCAGATCCGGTTTATGTTGGAGGGTTGTCAAAAACGGTTCAATATAAAGGATTTTATTTTGACATAGGCGGACACCGGTTTTTCTCAAAATCAAAAGAAGTTGAGGATTTCTGGACAGAAATTTTAGGGGATGACCTTCTTATAAGAAACAGAAAATCAAGAATTTTTTATAATGGTAAGTTTTACACATATCCTTTAAAAGCCATTGAGGCACTAAGAAATCTTGGTTTATTCACTTCAACATTATGTGTATTATCATACATCAAAGCCAGAATTTTTCCTGTAAAAAATCCAAAAAATTTTGAGGACTGGGTAAGCAATCGCTTTGGAAAAAAACTTTTTTCAATTTTTTTTAAAACCTATACCGAGAAAGTATGGGGAATGAGTTGTAAAGAAATATCTGCTGATTGGGCGGCACAACGAATAAAAAAATTATCTCTCTGGGAGGCAATAAAAAACGCAGTTTTTACAAGTGAAAACAGTAAGAAGAATTCCGGTGAAATTATTACCACTTTAATTGATTCCTTTCGATATCCACGCAAGGGACCGGGTATGATGTGGGAAACTACCGCACGTAAAATTCAGGAAATGGGTGGCCATCTGATTATGGGAGCACAAATTTTAGCCATCGAACATAATCATGTAACTAACTGGAAAATCAATTACCAGGTAAATTCAGAAAATTTGTCAATTGAATCTAACCATGTTATTTCCTCCGCCGCCATAAAAGATATTTTAGGTTTATTTAAACCTGAACTTAACACTGCCCTCCTATCAGCGGCTAATAAACTTACATACAGAGATTTTATCGTTGTGACGCTTATGTTAAAAGACAACCATCTATTAGATGATAACTGGATTTATATTCATTCTCCAACAGTAAAAGTAGGACGGGTGCAAAATTTTAAGGCATGGTCCCCTGAAATGGTACCGGATTCTTCCATGATGTGTCTTGGACTTGAATATTTTTGTTTTGAAGGAGATAATTTATGGGAGTTAACGGACAATGCATTACTTGAACTAGGAAAAAAAGAATTATGCCTTCTCGGTTTGGCTCGTAATGAAGATATAATGGATGGATGCGTGGTAAGGCAGAAGAAAGCATATCCCGTGTATGATGAACAATATGCACAAAATGTAACTATAGTTAAAGAAGAATTACAATCGAATTTTCCTACGTTTCATCTGGTAGGAAGGAATGGAATGCACAAATACAATAACCAGGATCATGCCATGGTGACTGCCATGCTTACTGTTGAGAACATCTTTCAAAATAAGAATGCTTTTAATGTGTGGGAAGTTAATGAAGACGCTTTATATATTGAAGATGGAAACAGGGGGAGTGAATCGGAGAAAGCAGGTACGGGATTGCGGATGACTCCGAAACGGATTTAGGTTTGTTTTTTTTCTTTTTTTTAATAATTATGTAAAAAAAAGGAAATTAATGAACTTCATCAAAATAACCTGTTTTTTAACATGGAATTGCTCACTTGCTTTGAGTTATTAATTGTTTTTTTAAATAATCGGAAATTAATTTGAACTCTGTTAAAGGTCTAGCAGGTGAGCCAATCCATGTAGCGTTATCCGGAATATTTTTTGTAACTACAGCCCCCAAACCAATAATTACATTTTGACCCAATACAACTTTTTCTTTAATAATGGATCCTATCCCAACCCATGAAGAATTTCCAATAGAGCTTCCACCGCAAAAAACTACTTGGGCTGTAATGACACAATCCTCACCAATTTGACAGTTGTGCGCAATGTGAACATACCTGTCAATTTTTGTTCCCCTACCTACTTTTGTTACACTCAGCGTTCCTAAGTCAATATTCACGTATGGGAACAGTTCTACATCATCCCCAATTAAAACACTACCAAGGTCGGGCATCTTTTCTAATTTCCCGTTTTCATTTCTAACAAACCCAAAACCGGCACTGCCTATATTGGCATGATCATGAATTCTAACTCTGTTTCCAATAGTTACATTGTCATGTATTACCGTGTGGGCTTGAATATGTACCTGATTTGCAATCTTGCATTTTCCAATAATACAATAAGGTCCAATATATACTTCCTCTGAAAATATTGCCTCAGGATGGATAATTGCTGTGGGATGAATTCCATATTTTTCATTTTCAACCTTCCACATTTTCATAATGCGTAAATAAAATAATTTTGGATGCTCAACAATTATATATTGGCATCCAGGGTTGAATCCAATTTCATATATTTTTTCTGAACAAATAATGCAACCATTACTGATTGCACTTAATTTTTGAAGATTCAAATCGTTGCACCAAAAAAGGACGTCATTTCTATTATTTGCAATATTGAGAGGGATAAGATCCCTTATCATTGTGTTTTCATCTCCAATAAACTCTTTGTATGAAAAATTAGAAATTATGTCTTTTATGCTTTTCATTATTAATTAATAATCCATCTTAAAATATCAAATGTTTCGGCGTATTTAGTTCCAATTTGAACTCCCCTTGTTCTGGCAAGAGAACGTATAAATTCCTCATTTGCGTAGCTTTTGTGCGCTTGTGACTTATATTCAGAAAGTGCCTTTACCTTCTTCTTCATATGTTCTTCTTTGAGATAAACAAAAGAGGATGTGTTAAAACTCAGATTATTCCAGGGCATTTCGTATGACATAATACTATTAAATTTAAAAGCCCTTAATCCTTCCTGCGCAATAGTAATGTGATCCTGATGCATATCGTTAGTGGATGGCATGAGTACTAAATCCGGATGTATTTCCTCACGAATTTTAATAAGTTGATCCAATATTTCCTGTCTTCTAAAACTGAAAGTACGAACTTCAAAATCAAACAATATTAAATTTTCAGGGCGAATCCCCAATATAGATGTTGCTGATTTGACTTCTGTAATTAAAATATCCTCTTTAAATTCTTTTAAAACAGATTGATAACATGCCGAAAAAGCAACATAATAAACACTATGCCCTTCGGAAACTAATTTTGCAATTGTTCCTCCACAGCCTAGCTCACCATCATCAGTATGTGGGGCGAGTATAAGCGCATTAATTTTATTTTTTTTTGAATTTAGAGTATTTAGCATATTCAAATTATTTTAAACATCAAAGGTTTCAATAATTTTTTTACAAATAAACTCAGCCGCGTGTCCATCTCCATATATTTTTTCAAATACTATATTTCTCTTGTTTTTTTGGGTATAATAAGCATTAATTATTTTTTCTGAATCAGAACCACCAATCATTGCACAACCGGTCTCTACTAGTTCTACCCATGGTGTTTCTTCCATTAAAAGAACTACCGGTTTATTATAAAAGTAAGCTTCTTTCTGAACACCTCCCGAGTCAGTAAAAATGAGCTCAGCGCTTTCTTCCAAACGAATCATATCAAGATAAGAGACGGAGTCAGTTATTTTTAGATACTTGTTCCTTTCTATAATATTTTGCACAATATCATTACCGGAATTATGAAGAACATGAAGGGTTCTGGGGTGTAAAGGTATAATTAATTTTATATCATCCTTTTTTGAAATAAAATCAAATGCTGAAAAAATGGCTGATAGGTTTTTTACATAATCTGTATTGTGCGGTCTATGGATTGTTGCAAGAATGAATTTTTGATTTTTTATACCCAACCGCTCTAAAATAATTGATTTTTTTTTTGCCTGTTCAAGAAAAAAAATACTGTTGTCATACATAATATCTCCGCAAAAAAATATACTCGGCTGATCAAAATTGCTTTGTCTTCCCCAATCTGAAATTTTAAAACCTTCATTTGTTAAATTCCTACACCCATGGATGGTGGGAACAAAAAGTAAGGTTGACAAATGATCGCAAACAATACGATTAATTTCCTCCGGATATTTCTTTTTAAAGTTTCGCAGACCAGCTTCAACATGAATAATCGGAACTGGAATTTTTGAGGCAACCAAAGCCGCGGCAAGAGTTGAATTTGTATCACCATACACTAAGACACATGTGGGTTTTTCATTCATCAAAACATCCGCAATTTTTATCATCATAGATGCCGTTTGAACAGCATGACTACCAGAACCCACTTTTAGATTGATTTTTTCTTTTGGGATAAGGAGTTCGTTAAAAAAAACAGTCGTCATATTTGAATCATAATGTTGCCCCGTATGTACAATTACTTCCGTAATACGGTCTGAAAAAAAATTTTTTATTGCACGACTGATTGCCGCGGCTTTAATTATTTGTGGTCTTGCGCCAACTATGTTGATCATTTTTATCATATGTTGATTAAGTAATATGAGTTGATTCAGAAATTATCTGCTTCATATATTTTTCGGTTTTTTGGACTGTATCTGACCATGTGAAATTTTTTATAACGTAATCACGTCTCTTTTGAGATTTATCAGGGTTTAAAGTTTCCATTTTATATATTTCTAACATTTTTTCAGCAACTTTCTGGCACCCCCCTTCATTCTCAGGGTAAGTAACTAAATATCCCACTCCATTTTCGGAAAGAATTCTGAAAGACGGAATATCTGATGCAAGAACAGGGATATTGCAAGCGAGCATGGCATAAAGTTTTAATGGGGAAATTCCCGAATCAATAGGTATTTTAAGTAAAATTCCTAAATCAAAGCAATTGATCCATTTAGGAGATTCTTCCGCTTTTACAGCAGGAACCATTAATATTCTGTCATTCAAACCCAATTCAGAAATGAGTTTTTTTACATCATTTGTGTATGGACCACTTCCAATGATGATTAACTTAGTTTTTTGTGTGTTTTGAAAAAAAATTTTCGTGGATTTTATTAATTTATCTATTCCTTGATAATATTCAATATGTCCGATAAAACCCAAGTAAAAAATATCACTTTCAAGTCCAAGTTCTTTACGACACAGATTCTTATCCATTGGAAAGAAAAGATGCTCGTTTACTCCATTGGAAATGGTTTTAACTATTTTTGGTTTTAACTTAAAGTGATTAATAAGATCATTACTAATTTCGGGAGTAACCGATATGGATAAATTTTCAGCATTATGAATAAATCTCTCTATCAGATTTGAAATCCTATCCATTATAATAAAATTAAGTAACCGTTTGTACCAAGAATAATTAGTCAAGACATTTTTCTCAAGTTCTCTTTCAAAACGATAGATTTCATTAACTTCATTGACTAAAGGAATTTTTGATACCTTTGAAAGTAATAGTGGAGCCCAAAACCGTCTGTAAAACCTGCAGTAAATAAGGTCGTAAGCTTTTATTTTTTTTCTCAGTATTTTATAAAACCAAATATTTTCTATCAGGCAAAACAGAGAATGAGTAGAAAGCAACCCTGTAAATACCGAATAGTTAACAAAGAAAGTAAATGTATTTCGATAAGGAGAATATAAGTGAACCAGATGCCCTTTTTTTGTTAAACCTTCGCAAATTTCTGAAACATGAATAGGAATTGCATTGGGGAGATCAAGTTTTTCACAGCACAAATAAGCAATTTTCATTGAGAAACAATAATTAATTTCGATTACAGTTAATGCAAAAGTAATAATAATATTTCAATACTTTCCGAAATGTGTTTTTTTCATTATTTGCTTGCAAAATAGTTAAGGCACAAATGAACCCTCAAAAACATATTATCATAAGAAAATTTAAGATTGATGATTTTATATCTAGGATTTCACAATTTCATTCACTTCCTCAATCACATATTCTACCTCCGAATCACCAAGTGCCGCATAAAATGGCAGTGTTATCGTGGAATCACCTATTTTTTCGCTATTTGGAAAGTCGCTGCTTTTGAAGCCATATTTATTTTTGTAGTAACTCATCAGATGAATTGCACGGAAATTCACTGCTACGCCAATTCCCTTTTCCTGTATTTTATGAAGGTATTCATCGCGTTTTGAAGGATTAACCCAGATAGTATATAACAACCGGGCATGTTTTGTATTATCTAATACATCCGGCTTACTGATAAAAGGATTGTTGAGGAACCCCTCATCATACATTTTTGCAATCCTTTCTTTTTTCTGTAAATAGAATTCTATCCTGTCTAATTGATGAACCAGAAGCGCGGCTTCAATATTACTCATGTTAAATTTATATCCTAAAAATTCCATATCGTAATGTTGATAGTTGGAAGTATAACGGTCAGCGGCGCTTTTGCTCATCCCATGAAGTCGTGCTTTTGCAAGCCAGTCCGCTGTTTCTTTATTGTGGCAAGTGATTGCACCACCCTCTCCGGATGTTAAATTTTTGGTTGCATAAAAACTATAACAAGCCAAATCACCTAATTGACCCGATTTGTATCCGTCACGTCTTCCTTCCAGATTATGACAGGCATCTTCAATAATATTAAGATTATTTTTATCAGCGATTGATCGTAATTGCTTCATATCGCACATTTGCCCATAAAGATGAACGGGCATGATTGCTTTGGTTTTTTTGGTGATTGCCTTTTCAACAGCTTCGGCATCAATAATGCCGGTTTGGGGATTTACGTCTGCAAAAACTGGTTTTGCATTGCAGAATTCAATTGAATTTGCAGATGCTATAAACGACATCGGGGATGTTATAACCTCGTCTCCCTCCCCTACTTCTAAATACTTTAAGGCAAGGAACAAAGCGGCTGTACAGGAAGTTACTCCAACAGCGAAAGGCATTTCCATATATTTTGCTAATTTGTTTTCAAAATCCTTCACAGAGGCGCCGGTAGTAAGAAAAACAGAATCCAGAACCTTCAGACATTCTTCTTTGTCTTCCTGGGATAGATTATGTTTGAAAAATTCAATTTTTTGCATTTCAAATTATGGTTCTACCGCTAATCGTGTGAAAAGAATTTTTAAATTGATAAAAAGTGCCGTAGGCACGCCTTCATTTTGTAAGGATGGACTTTAGTCAATCCATAAGTACGTCCGAGCTACAGTCCAAAAGTGCCGTTGGCACGGTTCAATTCAAATCCTCAAAAATGTATCGTTCCTACGGAACTCAAGGGTCTGAAGTCAGACGTTACAACAACGGACTGAAGTCCGTTGTTACAATATGTGTCATTCCTACGGAACTCGTTTTGTTTTTATTATTTTTATGAAACAAGCCCTCTTAAAACAATCTTCCACTGATTTTTACAGACGACAATATTTTATCTGCTGAAATTAAATATTTATAATAATCAAGAGTACGGGTTTGAATGGAATCTGTTATAATTCCTTTATCAAGAGCTGATTTAATTTCCAGAATCCCATCATCTATAGTTTTTGATACCGTAAATCCAAGGGTTTTTGTTATTTTATCAAAATTGACTCTATAACTTCTGGTATCAGGGTCGCTCGGAGTTACTTCAATAGCCAAATCCTGAAAAAAATTTCTAAAATAATTGGCAATATTGACAACCTGAAAATTTTGTTCATTTGACCCAACGTTAAAAATCTCACCATTTATTTTACTTTCTTCCTTTTCTTCCAGTATTAATCTGAAGGCGTTTACAAGATCATAAATATGTATTAGCGGTCTCCACTGCTTACCCTGACCTAACACAAATATTTTTCTGTTTTTCCAGGCATGCAATGTCATGACATTTATAAGCAGATCAAACCGCATACGGCGGTTTGAAACGCCATAAACCGTGGCATTCCTCATAGAAGTGACACAAAAGTTTTTAGTTGAGAGTTTGATGATTTCGTTTTCAGCCGCTATTTTACATTTTGCATACGTAGAAATGGGAGCTAAATGTGACTTTTCGTTCACAATACCATTTCCTGCACCATACATACTGCAGGAGGAAGAAAAAACATATATTTTTACTCCTGCTTTTTTAGCCATTTTGGCAACATGAACCGCCCCTTTATAATTTATATCACGTGTGATGGAAGGGAACAACTCAGAAGCCGGATCATTTGAAATGGCGGCGAGGTCAATTACAGAGTCAACCCCTTTAAAATGATTTATATTCAATAAACGTATGTCATTTTTAACTATTTTCAACTTTTTATTGAAACTCAGGTTATCCAGGGTATTGCCAAAGAAGAAGCGGTCAAGCGCAATGACCTTGTATCCGATTGAAAGAAAATGTTCAACCATGTAGGTACCGATGTAGCCGCCTGCGCCGGTGATTAGGATGGTTTCCATTCGTATTGCATTTATTGAATGTGCAAATTTACATATAATTTAAGGCAAAACCTGAATGAGACAACAAGTGAATGAGACAGGTTTGGTCTTTTTTGGAATTCTTGAATTGTGCGATGACATATTGACTTTCTATAGTGTTTTTATTACCTTTGCCCGAAATGAAATAATGTCATGTTTCCCCGCGAAAAAAAATTAGAATTAATGAAAGGCATCATGTGGGATTACCACTTTCCAACTGAGGAATGTCTGGAAGTGCTGGAGGGAACAAGAGGAACGGTGGGGCATTATAATGAAGCTACATTGTTCAGGAAGTTGCTGGAGAGTTACCCATGGTTTACAATTATGAGTATCTTACCTCTTCAAGGAATTAATGAACTTTTGACTGAGGAAATCATTCAAAAATTACGTTTTAAATCACTAAAAACCGATTATGAGTTTGTACGTACCCGATTACAAAAAAATCTACGAGTTACAGGATGTAGTAACCCTTATAGGTCATCCTCAAATGTTTTAGTTGATAATATCGGAAATATTCTGTCCAATAAATTAACTGCCATGCTAAGCCGTGATGAGGCAAAAGATATTTTTGATATTATAAGCATCTCAGAAAAATACAGTTTTAATTGGAAAGAAATATATAAACAGGCGTTTGAGAAACAAATTATGAATGAACAGGATATTGCCATGCGATTCACTACTTTTCCGGTAGAATGGTTTGAAGGAAAATCCTGGCTAAAAAATCCGGTCAATTTGAATGAAATGAAAGAAAAATTAGAGATTATTGCGGATGATTTTTTGTTTGCGAGGGATAATTCTTTGGGGGTTGGGATGGAGCATATTCTGAAAGCTGGGGTGATAAAATAAGTTATCAATTATATTATAGATACTCAAAAAATGTGCGGTATTGCCGGTCTTATCAGTTTTAATGAGGGATTCTTGGTTTCAGAAGAATCTCTGAAGAGATTTTCAGAATGTCTCAAATACCGGGGACCTGATCATGAGGGTTACTTAAATAAACAGTATAATAATGCTTTTTTATCTTTTGCTCACCGCCGGTTAAAAATTATTGACTTGACGGATGCCGGAAACCAACCTATGCTGAGCCAGAGCGGCAGAACCCTCATAAATTACAATGGTGAAATCTTCAATTTTATTGAATTGCGAGATGAACTCCTTAAAGAAGGATATTCATTTAAAAGTAATTGCGATACTGAAGTAATTATTAATGCTTATGAAGCATGGGGACTGGAAAAAACCTTAGATATTATGGATGGCATGTTTGCTTTTGTACTTTATGATATTTCAGAAAATAAATTAATCCTCGCAAGAGATCGGTTTGGCAAGAAGCCGTTATATTATTATCGTAAAGGGAATCAACTTGCCTTTAGCTCTGACATACGTTCCTTCCACGTTTACCCAGGAAATCTTTCGCTTAATTATTATTCTTTAGGGTATTATTTTCAGGAATTAACAACGCCTCGTTCTCATTCAGTATTCAAAAATATAGAAAAAGTTGAAGCTGCTTGTTATTATATTTTTTCTAATAACGGTTTTGAAAAAAAATGTTACTGGCAATTAAATTTTACACACAATACAAAGCATAATTTAAAAGAAATCATAAACCATTCGGATTATTTGTTAAATAATGCTGTTAAAAAAAGGTTAATTGCGGATGTAACTCTTGGTATTTTTCTTAGCGGAGGGGTTGATTCGGGTTTAGTTACTGCAATGGCATCTTTGAATTCACCCAAACCCATTAAGACCTTTTCTGTTGGTTTTACTTATAAGCCATACAGTGAATTAGAATATGCTTCAATTATAGCCAAAAAATATAATACTGAGCACCACGAAATAATTATTACTCCATCTGATATTAATATTATTGATAGATTAATTGAGGAATTCGGAGAACCATTTGCAGATTCATCTATGATACCGACATATTATGTTTCTCATTTCGCTTCCAAGACGGTTAAAACAGTATTATCAGGAGATGGTGGGGATGAATTGTTTGGCGGTTATTCAACCTATAAGGTAATTTTTTATCTGGAAAAATTATTAAAACTTTCGTTTTCATCACCTTTTTTCAGATTATTATCAAAAGTAATTATCTCCCGGAGATTTAAATTATTAACTAAGTTATTAAGTAATCCATTGTATGCTAAAGTAAATGTTTTGTTCAGGCAGATGGGCTTTGATGATGAAGAAATGAAGAATCTTTTTTCACAAAACTCTGAAATGTTAGGTGCTCTTGAATTTGAACATTTACTAGTTTTTACAGAATCATGGGGTTTATGTAAAGATGACTTTAGCAGAATTCAATATTCAATTATTAAAAATAGGTTAATAAATGATTATTTAGTAAAAGTTGACAGGGCTTCTATGTATAATTCATTGGAGGTGCGTTTACCTTTTCTAGATAAGGATTTAATGTCATACGTTGCTACCTTGAAGAAAAATCAAATTTTACATAATGGTAACTTAAAGTATATAAGTAAAAAAATTGCTGAAAAATATTTACCACTTGGGACTATTTACAGGGATAAATGGGGATTTAGCATTCCTATTGAAAAATGGTTCAGAGAAGAATTAAGAAACCACGCTAAAGAAGTCATTCTTGATAGTAGAAATTTTTTTCCTGGATTAAATTTAACATTTGTTGAAAAAATAATGAATGAACATCAAAATGGAGTGGATCATTCAAACAAGTTATGGGCTTTATATGTTTTGCACAAATGGATGGATTTAAATAAACCGTTGTTGCAAACACAAAACAATACAATTACTGTAAATAAAAACCTAAAAAACCAAACTGAAATAGTTTCATCTGATAATGTAATACGCGTTGCTCAGATAGTACCTACTCTTGAAATGGCAGGAGCAGAAAAAGTTGCCCTTACTCTTGCTCTTGAGTTGAATAAACGACCCGGATTCAAATGTTGTATAGTAATCTTCAAACCTATTAATGAATTTCAATCACTGAGCAAAGATTTAGATGTTTTTGTTTGTCCTTCCGAACTTAATCATTTTATATTAAAGAGAAGTAAAGTTAATCTATTTCACTTCATTAATTTTGTGAAAGATTGGCAACCGGATATTATCCATTCTCATCTTGTTGAAGCAGAAATTATAACTCGTTTTTTTGTTTTCCCAAGAATAAAATATGTAAGCCATTTTCATAATAATCATTTTTTATTTGATAATTTAAATTATAAAGGAATTTTAAATAAAACATGTATAGCAAACAGCATTGTAAAATCCAGAATTCAGAAAAATTATATTAATTGCAGTAATACGTTTATTAGCATTTCAGATGAAAATCATTTTTTTATCAAAGAAAACCTTAATCCTCCTATCGGGAAACTAATAAAACTTTATAATGCTGTTGATTTAAAACGATTCCATATAAAACAATTTACAGAATTGCATAAGCCATTCCGTTTGGTTAATATTGGAAGAATGCATGCAAGAAAAAATCAAATTTTTCTTATAAGTATGGCTAAAGAACTCCTGAAAAGAAATATTGATTTTCATCTTACCATTATAGGTCAAGGAGAGCTTTTTGAAGAAATTGAAAAGGAGATAGTACTGAATAATCTTGAAAAAAAGATTACGTTATTTGGATTAACCGAGAATCCTGAAAACATTCTAAGAGAAAACGATTTATACGTGCATCCAGCAATTCTTGAAACCCATCCCCTTGTAATATTAGAGGCCATGGCTTGTGGTCTACCGTGTATTGGATTTAATGTAATGGGGGTAAAAGAGGTAATTAAACATGGGAAAAATGGTTTCTTGTCTAAAACAAACGATTTATTAAATTTTTGTGATTACTTAGAAACTTTACTAAAAAACCGTTCTCTTTTTGAAGAAATGTACAACTATCTTAAAATCTTCAGAGAGCAGTTTTCACAGGATAAATGGGTTGATAGAATTACAGAAATTTATACCCAAAATACATAGTTTATTCGGCACTCTTATTTTTTTCTTTTTGGTCGATTATACTATTTTTCTAAAGTTGGAATAGCGTCAGGTAGGTCAAGGTGAACACAACATTTATATACAATTCTCATTCTATTCGTATCATGATTTAAATATCTTTAATAAATAAAAATATCGGATTTAGAGAACAATTAACAGATTATATTATATTTTATTTTTTTTTGCTAATACCTGATACTGTCCTCCTAAAGGTAACATAGAAATATAGGGTTCAAAAACTCTAAATAAACTTAAAAATCTTGGGAAAAAGAATAAAAATCTTGTGGAAATTATTTCAAATCCAGTATTTCTGAGCATTTTAATCGTGTTTTTGGGTGATAGCATGGATGCATTTTTATCAAATGGAGTTTTTTTCATTAAGTATCTTGTTCCCGGATTATAAGGATTGTTTTCCCAAAATGCAAAAAACCCTCCGGGTTTGATTGAATTAAATATATATTTTACAGTGGATAGTCTTTCTTCTTTAGGAATGTGATGAAAAACACCATTACAAAAGGCAAGATCAAAAGATGAATCCGGTATATATTCGTCAACATGAAGAAAATCATAATTTGTGTTAGTAAATTTTTTTTTGTTTAAATGAACAAAATTTTCAGAAATCTCAATACCAGTGTATTTGAGTGATTTGAAATATTTTTCAAATAATTTACTTGATTTACCGTCACCACACCCAAAATCCAAAATCTTTAAATTTTCACAATTTTCACTTTTCAGAGATTTTTGGAGAAAATTAATTCTATTTAAAGCATAATATGTGGTTGATTCACCGGTCAATTCCAGTGCTTTATTAAGAATTTGGTTGTATTTATGGGCTATTGAATCAAATTCAGATCTATTTTGGTTATTTATCATATTTTGTCTCAAAAGTAACATTTTATTTTTTATTAAGAGGGCACTTCTAAAAATTCAGCCAAATGTCTCACTTTGGAGGGAGATTAAGAGGGAGAAAAATAAAAAAATTGAATTTTTTTTGAAGTGCCTTTAAATTATTAATTTTTTTCTCCTTTGAAGTCAAATGTTGTATATTTGGCATTTATAATTATGTACCGAAACCTTAAAATCAGTTTGTTATTACCCACATATAATGAAAGAGAATCCATAAAGGAAGTAATCAATAATTTTGAGGCACTGGGTTTAATAGATGAAATAATTGCAATTAACAATAATGCCGTTGAGGGTACCAGTGAAGAAATACGAAAAACCAGTGCAAAGGAAATTTTTGAATTAAAACAGGGTTATGGGGCAGCCATAAGGAGGGGTTTTTCTGAAGCTTCGGGTGATATTATTGTTGTTTGTGAACCGGATGATACTTTTCTAGCTTCTGATATGTTGAAATTTCTTTCCTATATTGATGATGTTTCTATTGTTTATGGATCAAGAACTGCAAAAAATTTTATCTGGAGAGATGCAAACATGGGTTTTTTATTAAAATGGGGTAACTGGTTTACAGCAAAAATGATAGTAGTTCTGTTTAATACTAATTCTCTCACAGATGTAGGATGTACTTTCAGAGCAATTACCAAAAAGGCACTTAAAGAAATAGAACCCTATTTCAGCGTAAATTCTAATTTCTTTGGACCCGAAATGATGATTTTAGGATATTTATTAAAAATAAGATCAGTTCAAATTCCTATAAATTATAAAAAAAGAGTAGGGAGCAGCTCGGTAACCGGAGATGTAAAAAAAGCATTCTTTCTTGGAATAAAGATGATCATATTAATTTTTTCTATGCGATTTAAAATAAATAAATTTATTGTTAAAATTTTAGAAAAAATTTAATTTTCAATTTCCAAATATTAAAAAAGAAGTGCAATTGCACCTTAACTACACATTCATTCTTGAAATAATTTTATAGTAAGAAAATAGAAATTTTATTGAAATGTTATTTCATTTAAATTCAAATCCTGATGATATCATCAGAAGGTCATTAAAAAGGTTAATTTTTTATTTGTTAGGAGATAGCGCCTATGAATATTTTTTATTTAAAGCAAAGCTTGCAGATATTAAAAAGGATGCCTATGAAGAGAAACTGGAAATGGGTTTTCTTAAGTTCTATTTACAGGAAACAGACGAAGTAGTTGATATTGGAAGCAATTTTGGACAATATGTATATCACTTATCAAAGATTGTAAAAAATGGTTCCGTTTATGCATTTGAACCAATTCTTGCAACATTTAAGATACTGGAAAAAATTATTAAGCACTTAAAACTTGATAATGTATATCTCCATAACCTAGGTTGTTCGGATAACGAACAATTTGTTACTTTTATAGAACCGTTGCAACGTTTTGGAGCAAGGGACCCAGGTCTTGCTTATATGAAACAAGGTTTTCATGAGTTTAATGAGGGAAAATATAAAACCAGTATTTGCAAAATTGTAATTCTTGACAACTTATTAACTAATCTAAAGAATCTTACTTTCATTAAATGTGATATTGAAGGGGCTGAATTTCTCGCTCTCAAAGGTGCAGAAAAATCAATTAACCAGTTTAGACCCTTAATTCTTTGTGAAATATCGCCTGAACATTTTGAGAGATTTGAATATACGCTTAATGAATTTGAACAATATATTAGAAAATTAAACTATACATTTGGCGCAGTTCAAAATTCTGAAGGTTCTCGTCTTAAATTTGTTCCTTCCATAACCTCTTTTTCAGGAAACTGCTTTTTTGTACCCAATGAAAAACTTGAACAATTTTTTTAATCTATTTTCAAATAGAAAAATCTTATTTTTAATTTTCTTTTTTGCCCTTATTCTTCGTATAGTTTTATTTTTTGCAGAAAGAGAAGCAAATCTAAAACTTCCATGGAAAGGTACAACTGATCAGATTGGTTCTGAATTTCTACGTGACGATGCTACCATGTATACTGCTTTCGTTACTAATTATTTTAAATATAATATTTGGAGTGCTCATAAAAATTACCCTATCGGGCTAATAAGAAAAACCCCCGGATACCCTTTGTTCCTTAGCATAAATTACATATTATTTGGAGAGAAATATTATTTATGGGTAGTTGTTCTGTTTCAATTAATATTAGACAGTAGTGTGGTATTTTTTCTCTACGCTATAAGTAAAAAACTATTTCAACGAAATGTAACGGGATTTATTGCTGCATCTCTTTATTCCCTTATTCCTTATTCGTCTGTTTTTGCAAACTATATATTACCTGAATCTATTTCTTGCTTCTTTGTTACTTTAACTATAGCATTTTATCTAAGTTTTCATAAAATGAACAGAAACCTTCATAATATTTTGACTGGAACTATAGTAGGTATTTGTATATTACTTAAACCTGTAACGGTATTGCTACTCATCGTTCTTTTACTTTCTGAATTGTTTTTCAGAATTGATACCTTTAAAAATTTAATCTTAACTAAAATAACTAATCTGTTATTTTTATTTATTCCTGCCTTTTTGATGATTGCGATTTGGGCAAATAGAAACCATAAGGTTTACGGTGAGTACATTTTGTTTGAAGAATTTACAACGCATAAATCACCAGACGGAAAATCCCTTTATTATTTTGCTACTGAAGAATGGTTAATGTCCATTGGCCAACGATTGATACCCGATCAATTATTAACCTATATAGAACAATATAAACCATTTTCCGAACATTCAACTACCAATTTCATTTCTTCAGATTCTTCTCATGTTTTATTCCTTAGGGAAAAGTTAAAATTAGCTGACTGGGTAATAGAACTTTATCATGCTGACTCATTGTTGCAATTTTTTAATTCAATAAAAAAAACACGGGTTTACAGAACCATTCATACTCCAATGTCACACAAACTCTCAGTACGAAATGAAATAATCAGAAGAGAGGATTCAATAATAAATTGTTTTAACCGGTTGACTTCGCATCTTATACATGAAAGACCGATTCGGTATAGCATTGCTCCTTTTATAAACTTCTACGCACTTGTTGTACACTCAAACCTTGCGAATGTACAACTACTGGTTCTTTACCCACAGCATGAATATTTGCTTAGTTATATTTTTAAAGCTTTTTCATTTATAATCTGGAATACATTTTTTATTTGTTTTATCTTAACACTTGTAATTTATAAAAATAAGTTGAATGAAAGAATCATTTTACTTTTATTCCCTATTCTGCTTATTCTCTATCATATAACACCTTTTTTATCAAATTATCTGAACCATGCAAGTGAAAGATATTTTTTAATTGCGAATCATTTTTTTTATCTGTACACTGCTTACATTATCACTCATTTGTATGGTTTATATTCAAAACAAAGAAATCGTAAAGTTAAACAGTAAATGGTATGAATTTCCTTTGATAATTTATATTGATTCATTAAGAATCTTCTTTAAGCTATAATTATAATTCCTATTATTTGGAAGTCCCTCAGACGGTTTAAGAATAGTAAAAAAAAATAAAAAAAGTATTTGGAGAAAATAAATAAGAGTGAATTTAATTTGGATTCTTAAAATAATTTTTTCTTAATCTTATGTATTCCGGAAATGAAAAATCTATAAATGTATTTTTTCCAATTGCTTTGTATGGGGTTTATACTGCATTCTTCTATTTCATTGGGTATTAATTTTCTGATAAACTGATTAAAATTGTAAACATTATCAATACCTGTTCCGGTAAAATCAAAACAAAGTTCATTGTGGTCCTCCTTATATCCTCCTTTTTCATAATGCTCGTTAGGATTTGGAACCTTATAATCGGATGGAATGTTTTTAAAAAGTTTTTCCAGATAAGGGGAGAGATTATTTTTAGTTGCTATTTTTATTAATGCTTCTTTTATTGCTTTTGCATTTTCAGGTTCATCCATATTCAAATAAGTATCATAAGATTTGTAAATGGTATCTTTTAAATCAACATTTGGGACAAAGGGATAAAACTGTTTTATCTTTAAAAAAGCATCGGTGACGGTTACGGCGGTTCCGGGACATGGTTCCAGGGTAGGATGGAAAGGGATTGAAGATTTAAGATATTCATTCCAAATTCTTTTCTGTTCGGGCGTTGCCTGATAACTGGAAGTACCTGTGCTTTTCTGACTATGCCCGGTAATACTAAATGGAAAATTAGAATAGATATAATGACTAGTTTCACAACAGGCAACAATTCCTGTATAAACATCCGGTGAAAGGCAATGAATAAAAGTTTTTGCTTTTCTTTTTTTTTGTTTTATAATATTCGTATGGATTGCCCCATGGTAAATACAAGGTAATTGTGTATAATCAAGCGTTTGGGCAACAGATTTTAATTTTTGTTTTGAATTGAATATCCTGTAATTAGAATCCAAACAAATCATGCCTCTGTTTCTCATTGACTTTTTTACATGGCTTGGCCAAAAATACTTATGCAATTTCCATCCAATGGCATACAATCCTGTATCGTTTAACACTTTATTAAGTATTGATAAACCATTTTGAAGTAACGCATCGTCATCTCCTATAAAAATTACAAAACCATCCTCTGTAACCTGATTAATCCCATTTTCAAGATTACCAGCAAGTGATAAATGCATAGTAGTTTTGAAATAACGTATCTTTGGATTATTAAACTTTTTAACCATATTGCCTGTATTTTCTGAAGTACTATCATCACTTATAATAATTTCATAATTAGTATAATCCTGGTCGAGGCAGGTTTGCAATGTCCAATAAAGAGTATCTTCTTTATCTTTAGTTGGGATTACGATAAAAAATTTATTCATATTAATATTAAAAAAATAAAGTTGATTTAAGAATAGTTTACTATAAGGACACCTTGAAAAACTGATATTATTCCAATCCTCTCAAAGATTGGAACAAATAGTACTTTTTATAGGTGTCCATAAAATTAATTTTTAACCTTTACAACAGCACATAGAGTCACGGAATCAGCCATAACTTTATAAATAGTTCCCTTGGGGGGCCAATTCGTAGTTAATTGCTCTTTGGTATGCCACCGGGTTAATAAAAGCTGATAATCATGTTCATCACTTAATTCTCTGGTAAGGCGAAACTTTCCATATTTTTCTAAATAATATTCAGAAGAAACGATATTGGCATTTGTATAAATTGAACATGAGTCAATGTTATTTGCATTAAAATATTTTCCTAACCACTCTGCTCCATACCTCATTGAATTTCCAAGACAATCGGTCTGATAGTCGGTATATGTTTTATTTATACCACCAACCAATGGTGAAAAATACACTCCTTCGTGAGGGTGGTTCTTAAAACTCCATAAAACAGGTTCGGATACTAGAATTATCAAAATGATTATGGCAACTACCTTAAAAATCTTATTTACAATTATTCTTAAAATGTTCTGTATTCCGATAGCTGAAAGAATTACCAAAAGTGGAAAGATAAAGTAAAAATGTCTCCAACCATCATATAAAAGAGAATTTTTGTAAAGAGCATAGAGGTATGGAAAAAAACAACAAAAAATAATAATAATAAGAAAATTAAAATTATACATGCGGATTCTTCCTGCTAATCCAAGTGTTAAAAACAAGAACAATCCTAAAAAAATGTGCACTGGATTAGTGAAAAATATTAATTTTGGTAAATAATACCAAGGGAGATTGTGCCCTTCCAGATATAACCCCTCAAAAAGCACATATACAAGATTTGGATAATTTGAAAATCTTTGAAGGGCTGAATAAGGAACAGTAAATGGCTTTAATTGTGCCAAGGGCCAGGCAACCATAGAACCAAAATAAGCCAGAATACTAATAATAACAATCATTAAAAATATTTTAACTATTCTTTTATCATAGATTCGTTTTACATAAAATAAATAGAAAGCAGAAAATAAAAATAAATAAGGAATAAAAATTAAGCCACCGGCGCGGACACCGGTTGTAATGCTTACACCAACCGAAAGGAAAAATGCATTTTTCCATTTTGGATTTGGAAAATCAATTAATAAACGTATTAAAAAATAGATTGAAATTATGTATCCGCTTGCGAAGGGGATATCCCTTGGATTATTCATTAGGTTTCCAAATATATGCGGGCAAAAGAGCAAAAATAACAAGGCAATTATACCCGTTTTCCAATTACCAATTTCTTTGGCAATCAATCCTGTAAAAATAATCATTAAGGAACCGGAGAGCGCATTGAAAAAATGCCTGGTTTCATACAGCCCCCAGTTTTTAAATGTATGATAAAAACCTACGGTCCAGGTGTCAAAAAGGCCTCCATAGTAATGAATATCCCAATCATAAGTTGCGGCGGATGTGTCTTTTCCATAGGATAAATAATATTTTAATATTAATTCTGCATAATGTGTATTAATCCATTCATCCCACCAGATTCCATAATCAAAGCTTAAATAAGGAAGGAAAAAAATAACAAATAAACTTAGAAAAATAAAAATTTTCTTTGAACTGCTGAAATTATTCCATTTTTCATAAATGGGGCCAAGTTTAATCATATTTGTTTATATGAAACGTTAATCAACTAAATTATAAGGAAAAATATTCTTTTATTCTCATTTTAAATAAATTTTCATTTTTTTAAAGCAATCACACACATTTGTTTTGCAAAAAATTTGTACGGAAGCATTAAATAAAATTTTGTTAGCCAGTATGACTTAGGAAGATTTGAATAAAATGAAAATGGGATAAATCGTTTATATAGTTTTTGTATGATAAACCCGTTGTTTTGCAAAAAATCACAAATGCTGAAATGACTAAATGCTTTTTTATGTGTGTAGTCATCCCAATATTCACGATACGCATAAAAATAATTAGGTTGCATGAGAATAAGTTTTCCGGATGGCTTAATGATTTTTGTTAAATTTTGAAACAGTAAATTAAGTTCAGTGTCATTAAAGTGTTCCAGAAAATTACTTGCAAATACTACATCTACCGACTCCGCTACCAAGGATATTTCCAATACATTGCAACAAATAAATTCAATATCTGAATTGCAATACATTTTTGAATCAGGGATGACATCAACGGCAATTTTTCTTTTGGCATTTATTCCATTAATAAAATCGCAATAACCTGCACCTAACTCCAAAATGGTAGAGTTTGCCGGAATTTCATTTTGAAAAAATTCAGTTAATGCTTTCCAAACTGCTTTTCTATCATTATTAAATTTGAAACGATTTTTAAAATATTCGTTTTTCATTATCTGTCCAAATTATTAAGAATATTAACCTTTTGATAATTTTTCAAAAGTACAAAAAAAATTCTAAAGAATTGTATCAATTATTTAATCTACTTATTTAGTGTTATTCGTTACAGTTCAGTAGCCATTTAATTGAGCCACTAATTGAATAAGAAAAAAATTTTAGCCACTGATTACACTGATTAAAAATGGTATTAATATCTTATTATAACATTAATCCGTGTAATCCGTGGCTAAATTGTATTTTTTCATCTTGGACTGAACAGTAACTGTTATTCTTTATTTTATAGATAACTAAAAAAATTAAAAAACGCTTAATATAAAAACAGTTGCTTATTCCCCTTCGCCTAAAAAATTACAAGGTTTTGGTAATAGAAATTCTTTTTATACCTTTGAAAAAATTAAACATGAAAGTAATAATTACCGGGGTAGCCGGTTTCATCGGCTCTAACCTAGCCAAACATTTATTATCACAAAATATAAAGATTATTGGAATTGATAATCTGAGTTTTGGATATATGAGAAATATTAAATATTTATTGAAGTCAACTAATTTCAGGTTTATCAATGCGGACATCCGAAACGAAAATACATTCCGGGGAATACGTGGTGAGGTTCTGATTCACCTGGCATCAATGAAAATTCCAAGATACACTAATTCACTAAGAACTCTTGAAGATAATCTTGCTATGGTTAAAAATGTGGTATCGTATTGTATTAAGCATAGATGTAAATTAGTTATGACTTCCACTTCGGATGTTTATGGCAAAAATAAACAATTACCATACAGCGAAAATTCAGATTTAATGCTGGGACCTACCACGGTAAAAAGATGGGCTTATGCGGTTTCAAAAATTTATGCCGAACATTACATACAGGCAAACGCTGAAGCAAATGGATTAATTTATTCAATAGCACGTTTATTCGGTTCATACGGGCCTAATCAGAATCTTACATGGTGGGGTGGACCTCAATCTGTTTTTATACAAAATATTCTGGAAAATAATGTTCTGGAAATACATGGGGATGGTAAACAAACACGTACATTTACTTTTGTTGATGACACAGTTTCCGGGCTTATATTTCTAATTATGGATAACAGAACAAACAATCAAATTTACAATATCGCTGGATTTCCTGATGAAGAAATCAAGATTATTGACCTAGCAAAATTAATCAATTCATTGATACGTGGAGCAAATTCAAAATTAAATTACAAACTAATTTCTTACAAAAATTTTGGTAATTATGAAGATGTGCTAAGAAGGGTTCCCGATATTAACAAAATTTCTGCCCTGGGTTTTTCTCCCCGGATATCATTAAAAGAAGGAATGCTTAGAACAATTGATTGGCAGAAAAGTTTGTTGAAAAAATAATATTTACATGCAGAAAATTTCTTCTTGCCGCATTTGTGGATCTACTCAATTAATTTCATTTTTTGATCTTGGGTGTCATCCTTTTTCCAATTCATTATTACCTACAAAGGAATCTCCCGATTATAGGTTTCCACTGTCTTTAAGTCGATGTTCCTCTTGTTCTTTAATTCAATTAAATGAAACTGCAAACCCCAAAGAATTATTCTCAAAATATTTTTGGGTCACCGGGACTTCAAAGGAAACTAAAATCTGGGCTGAGCATTTTTATAACGAAGCGGTTTCCAGGATGGCTCATTCTGAGAACATGTTTGTTATGGAAATTGCCAGCAATGATGGTACTTTTCTTGAACCATTTAAAAATAACGGTTATAAAGTTCAAGGTATAGACCCAGCCGGTAATATTGCTGAAATGGCTGAAAAAAGAGGAATTCCAACGTTTTGTGAATTTTTTAGCTCCGATTATGCGCTGAAATTTATTGCAGAGAATTCAAAAGCTGATTTCATTTTTGTGCGAAATGCTCTCCCTCATGTAGCGAACACGTTAGATTTTGTTAAAGGATTGTCTGTTTGCATGAAGGATGAGGGATTATTAGCTATAGAATTTCATTACTCAAAACAAATACTTGAAGGACTACAATATGATTCAATATATCATGAACACCTTTGTTATTTTAGTTTGTATAGTATCAGTATGTTGTTTAAAAAATTTAACCTCTTTATACAGGATGTAATCCCAAGTCCTTTATGCGGAGGTTCTCTGGTTGTTTTTTTCAGAAAAATCCCAATTATTTCCACGCAATCTGTTACTAACCTATTAAAAATAGAAAAAGAACTTGGAGTTAATGCGTTAGAAAGATGGGAAAAATTTGCAAAACAAGCAACTTTGCACAGAGAAGAATTCAGAAAAGTTCTCACAGATATTAAATCATCGGGAGCAATTATTGCAGGGTATGGTGCATCAGCCAGAAGTTCTACATTGCTCAACTTTTGCCAGGTTAACAAAAATCTGATTTCATGTATTGCTGACCAAAACTCTTTAAAACATAACCATTTAACTGCTGGCACTCATATTCCTATTGTAAGTCCTGAAGAAATGCTAACTAAAAAACCTTCCTGCGTAGTCATCCTTGCCTGGAATTTTTATCAGGAAATTGTCCGTAATTTGAGAGATATTTACAAATTTAAAGGTAAGATTATTGTTCCTTTGCCGGATTCTCCGCGGTTTATTAGTGAAGAAGAAATAGATAAAATCTGAAGAATAATCATTAAATTTACCCTCTCAATAATAAAAAATGCTAAAAACAAATCATTCTTTAGAAGGAGTTGTGGTTCAACCTTTATCAAGAATCCCTGACGAAAGAGGCACCATACTTCATGGAGTCAGGGCAGATAATATCCTAAATCCTTTTGGCGAAGTTTATTTTAAAAAACTTTATCCGGGTATCATTAATGGCTGGCACATCCACGAAACACTCATTTTAAATTATATTTGTGTGAACGGTATGTTAAAATTAGTAATGTTTGACATGCGCAAAGATTCTGCTACTTCAGGTAAATTCCAGGAAATATTTTTGGGAGACGATAATTACTGTTTAGTTCATATACCTTCAGGGATAGCAAATGCTCTGGAATGTATAACTCATCCCTATTCAATATTTTGTAACATTGCATCAGAAGCCCATAATCCGGAATTAAAATACAAAAGAATCGATCCAAGGTCTGATGAAATTCCTTATGATTGGAATAAGAAGGATTATTGATATTTTATATTTGTTTTATGGATGTTTTCAATGATATAACGCTTTTTATTCCAACTCATAACAGGCATAGTTACCTTAAACGTCTCCTGGAATATTACAAAGACACACCGATTAATATCGTAATAGGAGATTCATCCGAAACAAAATATTCTGAACAAATAAATTTGTCACAAACCCGTTACTTTCATTTTCCAAACACTTCATTTGGTGAAAAAATTTACCAATCAATTCTAAACGTAAAGACAAAATATATTGTTATCTGTGCCGATGATGATTTTATTCTTACATCTGGTATATCCACATGTCTCAAATTTCTTAAAGAAAATCCTGATTATTCCTCAGTAAATGGTTACTATATTGGAATACAGAAACATCAAACCAGAGTTCTTTTTTCTCCAAAATATTTACATTCTGTCGGATTGGATATTAATCAAGAGATACCCTCTATGCGAATTAAAACAATGTTTTCAAACCAGATGACTACTTTTTATAGTGTTCAATTTACCGAAAACATACTTAAATCATTTGAATATTCCAGATTTCATATTACAAACTATTATTTTCAGGAATTTATGGCAATCTTTTTTTCTCTAATTCATGGAAAGTATAAAGTATTACCTGTTTTTTATGGAGTAAGAGAGATATCTGCTCAATCATCCGGTGCCATAACAGTAAGTGTTTCAGATATAATTTCTTTAGAATCAAATAGTGAAGAATACCGTTATTTTATTAATTGTATTGCAGATTATTTACAAAGGTACGAATTAATCCTTTCCGGTGAAAGTCAAAAAATTATTGAGGGTGCTATGACTTCCTATGTAGAAATTTGGGAAAAAAGATGTGCTTTGGAAAAAAATACATTTGATAATCCATCAAGATTATCTGTTTTTAAAGAAAAAATCAGAATGCTTCCTTGTATCGGGAAATTAATTATAAATGCCTACAATAAACATATAGGATTTTTCCGTTTCCAGCATATTTTAATTAATCAAACCAAGGGAATTGATGGTTTTCCTTTTTTTGAAAAGGAAGGGAAAAAAGAGCTTGTACGAATAAAAAAATATTTTAAAATGAATAAAACTTAGTTTGCCTCTAAAAATATTTTTACTCTTCATCAAAATTCTAGCTTAACTGTCGAAAAACTGCCTTTAGGGCTATTTACACAAACATTCATTCAATGGATGGGCACAACGTAATTTTAGAGATATGTATTTTTATTTAATTCTTTTAATAAAAGCGCAGGGCCAATACGTGACTCTATTTTTGATTATACCCTCATTAAATGGAAAATCAGGTTCCTCAAAAATAAAATTTTCATTCTCAATAACAAATTGCTTTGCAGCTTTTAAAGGGTTATTATGTTCCCAATCAGAATTTGTTCGCGGTGCTCCTACTAAATATTCCATAATTCCATCGGTTGCTACAATATAGGAATAGATGGATACAAGTGAAGAATAAATTCTTAATTCATTGAGAACATGTGAATACGAATGATTTGAATCCAATAGAATTAAAACCGTGTCATCCGGTTTTACATGTGATTTTACTTTTTCAAAAATAGCTACATCCGTAGAACTCCCCTCAATTAAAGATATGTAAGGATATAATAAATGTTCTTCTATCGCCTTTCTGTTGTTTTGCCGAATTTCAATATCTATCCCTATAACTTTTCCTTTTCCCATTGCCTTACAAAGTGTGGCATACAACATAAGGGAACCCCCGTGTGCTACTCCTGTCTCAATGATAACATCGGGTTTTAGTTTGAAGATTACTTCTTGAATTCTAATTATATCCTCAGGTAATTGAATGATAGGTCTTCCCATCCATGCAAAAGAATAGACATATTTCACGTCCCATCCGCTACGTAACCAAATATCAGATACAATTTTAAATGCTTCCGGACTTCCTAAGTTAAATTCCTTTCCATTTTTTGTTACTGTACCTTTTTGTGTATTAATTTGTATCATTTATTTTTTCCTCTTTATATTGTTTTATTAATGATTGCATATCGTGAAGAATGTTCTTTGGAATAAAAGAAAATTCATTTTTAATTCTTTCAATTGAAATTTCAGGATAGGTTAATTCAGGCGCATTTTCGTTTACTTCAACATCGCAAGGGATTTGTTTCCTTATCTCATTAATTAATTGTTCATGAGACAGACAAAAACCACTTGCAATGTTGTATAACCTGCATCTTCCTTTTTGAGAAATCAAGGTTATCATTTTGGTTACATCATCAATGCTTACATAATCCTTTGTGGATTTTATGGATTGCCTTAAAATAATATTTTTTTTATCAAAGGATTCTTTAATAAGAAAATACAATAAATTATCCGAATTAAAATCAAAACCAATAACATTAGATATTCTTACAACACGTACCGTTGGTTTTGGAATGGAAAGACAAATTGATTCCCCCATTAGTTTTGAAATATTATACAAATAGTTTGGATCAGTTGGTTCCACGGTTATTTTATCCCATTCATTTCCGGAATTGCTTCCAAGGTAAACTCTTGTGGAAGAAAGGTATAAAAATGTCTCAAACGTTGCATTTTCTAAAATTTCAATAAGTTTACAGACATGTGATTTTATTGTTTCCATTGGTTTCTGCCTAAAATCAGCCGTAAGCCCTATGCAATAGACCAGATGACCAAGATTTTCATTTTTTGATAAAACATATTCTTTTGATGGAGTAAAACAATTTATGGATTGTTGTTTTAAATAATTTGCAAGGTGTGTACCAATAAAACCGGAAGAACCTAGAATGGTAAATTTCATAATGAAAAAAAAAGAGAGGTGATTTCTATTAGTTTCAACATTAAATACAATTGTAATAATTTTATCATACAAAAGTAATAAATTTGTCTGATTTATGAAAACAATCAAACCATTTTCCTCGGGCGACCTTAAGGAAGCTATCGCCAAGTTAGGCTCTAATATCAACTTGCGCCAGCAAATGGTTGATTTTTTAAAAAGCTCAGAAAAGAAACTAAATGTATCTGGAATAAATGTTCGTGAAGAGATAAGCGGTCCTATAGTAGATTCTCTATATGGACCTGATGATCAAATTGTCAAAACTCTTTCTTCGGGTCTTGTAATAACCTGCAAGTATCGCTCAAAAATAGCCAGAGATTTTTTGATGTCAGAAGAACATTCCGACCATGTTTGGGAACCACAAACGACAAAACTTTTACTGGAACTTTCCGAAAAAGCAAAAAATGTTATTGTGGGGGGCGCATACTTTGGAGATCAAGCCCTTCTTTTAGCACAATCTATTAAGAAAAACGCCGGGGTATGTCACTGTTTTGAGGTTAATTCTGAGTCATTAGAAATGCTTCGTTATAATGCAGAAAACAATTCCTTAAATAACATGGTTATTAATTTTAAAGGTCTTTGGAAAAATGACAACACCTATTTGTCAATAGTGGGTGAAGATTCTCACGCAGGAACTATTGAAACGAATAAAGGTATTCAGGCTGTAACTATTGCAACCTATTGCAAAGAGAAAGGTATTAATAAAATTGAACTTATTATGGTTGATGTTGAAGGGGGGGAGTTTGCTATTCTTCAAGGAGCTGAATATTTTCTAAAAAAAAATGCAAATGAAGCTCCGAATCTAATTTTTGAAGTTCATCGCTCCTACATTGACTGGAGCCATGGATTAGAAAATACTGATATAATTAAATATTTAAACGATTTAGGATATACTTCCTTTGCAATTAGGGACTATCAAGGGAATGTTAACATGAGTGGAAGACCTATAGAAATTATTCCTGTTTCAAATATATACCTTGAAGGTCCACCTCACGGATTTAACATGTTGGCTATTAAGGATATTACTCTTGTAGAAAAACATAATTTAAAACTCTGTTCAGGTGTTAGCCCTAAATTAATTCTTCATAAAAATCCTAAGATATTCCAACCATTAAACTAACACTTTTCACATAATTAAAAGCCCTTGACCTGTAGGCAAAGTAAGAATTTGTTTTCCTTTAGTTTGAACATAATCATCATAGGTAGGTTTATGTTCAGGAAATGAAGTTCTACCATAATCATCAAGTAAAACCATAGCTCCTGGCACTAATTTATCCCAAAAATAATCCAATGCTTTTATTTCAGGATATATGCAATTCATATCTATGGAAAGGTAGCACACCTTATCTGAACCTACTTGTACTAAAGTATCCGGTACGGTTCCTCTGATGATTTTAACATTATGATTTTTGAAAGTATTTTGTACTTCATGGTAACACTCTTCATAGTCCCTGCTTTTAATACCCTGATTTTTTTCCTCAGGTGAAATAAGTTCTTCTACTAAACCATTAAATGTATCCAGCAAATATAAAGTTTTTCCTAAAGAATCAAAGTCAATATAGTTTATTATTGTTCTTGACAAACCTCCTTTATTCACGCCACATTCAACAAAATCCCCTTGCAATCCTTTTACCTGTGAGGCACACCAACACGCTATATAAGCACGATACCTTATTACCGATGAGCCAAATGATCCTGTTCTTTCACCAAGTGAATAAGAAGCGGTAAATTTTGGATCACTTAAAAAACCACAAATATGAGAAGTAGCCAAACCATCTTCATTATAGGTAAGAGGTCCACGTGAAAGGTAATAGGGGTGCTTAACAGTTATTCGAAAACGTAAATTAAAATAAATTTTTCCTTTTCTTATATTTGGCACAGCCAATTGGGTAATGTACCAATGATACCACCAGAATTTTTTAATAAATTTTTCTGGTATAATTGCTTTAAGTAATTTTTTAATCATTGAAATTAGAGTTTTATTATACAAAGGGGTACTTCTGAAATTCTATCTTTTTATTTTATTCCCTCTTTATCTCACTCTAAAAGGAGACATAAGGTTGAATTTATAGAAGTGCCCATAAAAGAGACGCTACATGAAACGTCTTTATATCTGTTTTCACGCCAAATATCCATAAAATAGATTATTTTTGAATATTATTTTTAATAAAAAAATGATAGTAATAATTAATCATGGTTTAGGTAATTTAAAAGGTATCCTCCATAAAATTGAAAAAGGGAATATAAAAGCAAAAATCTCTAACGATCCTAATGACATAATCACTGCTGATAAACTGATACTTCCCGGGGTGGGTTCTTTCAGAACAGCCATTGAAAACATGAGAAAACTTTCCCTTGTTGATGTCCTGAACAATAAGGTTGTTATTCAAAAAACTCCTATTTTGGGTGTGTGTCTTGGGATGCAGTTATTTACAAAATTCAGCGAGGAAGGGAATTGTGAAGGCTTGGGATGGATTGATGGCATTACAAAGAAATTTATTGCAAAAAACCGTTTAAAAGTCCCACACATGGGTTGGAATAAATTAGAATTTATAAAAAAATCATCCTGGTTTAATGGAATTGATGATATTCCGTATTTCTATTTTGTTCATTCCTATTTTGTTACTTGCCATGACAAAAACGATGTTTTGGCCACTACATTTTATGACCATGATTTCGTCTCTGTTATCAATAGGGAAAATATCTTTGGGGTTCAATTTCATACCGAAAAAAGTCATCAGCAGGGAATCCGGTTATTGCATAATTTCTGCAACTTATAGTTTCAATAATTTTCTACTAAACTTTTAAAATTAAATACCATTGTGTTGAATGGATATTGTAAATAGCATTTATCAAAAGAAATTTCTGAAAAGTAGAATTTCATAGTGGTATATGGAGAAAATGAAAAAAATGAGGAATTACGTACTATTACTTTCGATCGAGCTGTTCTAATTTGAAGTGTTTTTGAAGTATCAAATAAGCATGAAATAAAATAAGCCAGTGATCCCTCAAGAGAAATAAAACTCTCTTCGGAGGTAATTGTGTCATTTTGATTACCTGAAAACAGTACGTATTTGAATAAATTTTTTTGCCTACCGGTAACTAGTTGAATACGATGTGCGTTGCCATTCCCTTTTGGGGAAATAGTGATGGGGTTATCCTCTTCTCCTTTGAAAATAAAAGGGGAGAAAGAAGTAACAGCCGCTGAATCAACGAAAATAAAATTTGTTCCCGGATTACTAAAAACCTTATATCCTGGCGGTATGAATATTTTGTCTCTGAATATAATAGTATCGGAATGAAAAGTAATATCTTGATTAGTTACATCAAAAAAACCAGAATATTTATCAGATTTAATTAAATTTACAGCATTACTTGTATTAGTTTTCAATACGTGCAAACTTGTATCAGGATAAGACCATGGTAATATTTTTGAACTCATTATTTGTGCCGAACCAACTATGCTATATAGCAATTTCAATTCATCCGGATGTGCCGGCTTATTTAATTTAAAACTTAAATAATGATATTTTAATGGTTCAAAAGGCGACATGCCGGGTATAAATAATTTATCCTTCATAAAAAAATTATTATTAACGCTAAAACCCAAAGCATATACAGGTAAACTTTGAATATTTAAAACTCCTACTGTAATGGAGTCAATACCTGTTTTTTTTATAAAGACATTAAGACACTTGCTGGGGTTAAGGATTGCTTTTATATAGTCAACATTGCTATTTAATAAAGAATCATAATAAAATGGAGAATACATTACATCCTCAGAAAATTCTGTGTTTAATGCCTTAGAATAACCTTGCAAGGAATCTTTTATTTTAAAAAAAATAGAATCTATAAAAAAGCCATTTGCTAACCTATACATTTCGATTAGATATTTAGACATAAAAGTAGAGTCATAATAAAATGGATTCAGCAAAGGAGTACCTTCTATAATTTTATTTTCTAGATTCTCAAAAGTCAATCCTATCTCTTTAATAGACCAAACAGCTGCCGCGTCATAAGCTATGGGTTCTAATAAGCCGGTAGAAAGATTATAAAAGAATTTTCTATCCTTCCAACCTTTATAATTATGAGCGCTACCTAATACTTCTGAGATGGCAAGATATTTACTCATTGCAGTTAAATCAAATAATTTGTCAGGTTTTAAGTCCCCATTCAAGAATTGATAAAACTTTGTGTTCAAATTTTCAAATGCTTTCTTAATTAATGTGTCTGATTGCACTAAATTATAGTCAAGGGGTTCAAGAAAACTGGAATAAATAGTATGATACCCATGTAAAGCTGAAAATTTTGGCCACTTTTCATAAAATTTTAATCTTGAATTTAATTCGTCCCATAAAAATCGATCATTAAACTGGCATATAATTCCTGCAGGGAGTTTTTTTTCTTTTAACCAATTCGCACCAAATAATCTATGTATCAAATAAATTCCTTTTTGTTTATTATTTAATTCAACAGTAATAAGATTAATATCGTTGTTAATACAGCCATAAATTCCCATTGTTTTCTGATAAACCCAATCTGTTAAATAATCTTGTGAAAGTGGGTCTTGTATAGAAAACTGTGACATGCCATTTATTTGTTTATTGTCATCTAAAAAAATAGTTAATGACCATTTTGATGAATTAACATTATCAAACCAATCCCCTTTTATTTTTATTTGGGCTAAATAGGAAATGCCTTGATATTTTACTAAAGCAGGAAATTTTTTTTTGTATTTTTTAAGAATGATTTTATCTCTTAAAATATTTTTTATATCTTTTTCTGTTTTTTCAAGATATTTATCTTCTATTTCTATAGACAGGTGTTCCAATGGAATAGTTTTTGTGTTAAAGTGCTTATATTTATATTTAATTTTATAGATAAGTGGTTTTATTTGGTTTGTATAGAATTCTTCCCGCTTCAGAAAATACCCCAGTGCGATCAATAGAAATATTATGAATACTTTCAACGTCAATATAAGTACTTTTATATACTTAAATTTTCCATGAAAAAAATTGAATAAAGACATTGTGTGTTTAATAGTTTATAGTACAAATATTCTAATCCCCTGAGAAAATCGCAACAGCAATACCTCAATTAGTCAAATACAGTTGTTTTAGTTTCATCATTTGTTCAAATCTGTCAGCAAATTTTTTTACGCGTATTTTAGCAGTTTCTAATAATTGACTTGGGTAATTAATTATCGCTAAATTGATTAAATGGGCCAACTGCAGTGGATCGTTTTTAGTTAGTTTTAAACAAGCATTTGAAAATATTTCATCATCATAATCCGCAGTACCAAGAATAATTGGTTTACCTAATGTCATTGCTTCTAAGGCTGAACTCGGTGTACCATCTGTAATTGGAATCATTATACCCAAAGTCATATTTTTAATTAAAGTACTAAACATATTTTTATCCATAAAGTCCAGAATTAGGTAATTAATCCCTTTTATTTCATTTAAACTATTTATAATCTTTGATTCATATTCTTTATCAGGACTTATGTGTCTGACAAAAACGAATGTAAACTTTTGTACTATATGCTCTTCAAGAAGTTTCAACGAAAGTATTTCAAGTTCGTGGTTGTAAATAGGAAATAGGAATCTAGGGAAAAATATATAGGGCCTTTCCTTAAGTAATTTAGGTAATAGTTTTTCATTGTTTTTGTTAATAACCTCTCTTATATCAATACCCGTTCTGATCAAATGTGAGCGAATTTTAAAAAATTTATAAATATACTCCACTTGTATATTTGAAGTACTAGTGACATAATTAGCTTTGCAAAAAGCCCTTTGTAACAGATAGAATAATAACAAACTTTTGATGTTGAATTTTTTTTTCTCCCTGAAAAGGGATGGGAGAGTTACAAGAACATCGGTACCCTGAGTTGACAAAATTGTTTTAATATTTCTTATAAAATTTAGCCATATTGCATCGGGCATCGTGTATAGTATGTGTAAAATTTGTATTTTGTAAATTCTTATATAATCATTTATTAAATTTATCGTTTTAAATGATTTGAGAGGGTTTTTAAATGAAAAAGGAGAAAATGGAGGTAATAATTGAACATTGGAAGTTAAAAGTTTAGGTCTAACAGTATTATAATTAAATTCTCCATTCATATTTTCAAAAGTAAGATAAACATTGAATTCGTTATTTTGCTCATTACTAAAAAAATTGTACCACTTGGAATCTACAGGGTCGTCCGGTTTCGCAATGTAAAGAATATTTATCATGAAGAATAAACTGTAATCAATCTTGTGAGTATACTATGCGTCAAAAGTAATGAATAAATATTATATTTCAAATTTCTATACTGTAGAATTTATGACAATAGAAAGATAATGTTGAGTTTATTAATTTTTAAGTACATTTGTCTTTTTTATAATTTTCTTCTGTAAATTCGACCTCACCCCAGCCCCTCTCCAAAAAAATGGAGAGGGGCTATAAATTTGTTTAATTTTTATACTGTTTATATGGAAATCAAAATTTTCATGTAAGTTTAATAGGTAAAAATATTCTGATAATTTATGCAAAAACCAACATATATAGCCAACGAATATAAAATCTGTTCAAAATGTGTAATGGATAATGTTTCTAATGAATTGGAAACAGATGAAAAAGGAGTATGTGAATTCTGTAAATTATTTGAACAATGGGAAAGAGAACATCCCATAACCACTCAAGATGGTAGCAAATTCTCAGAAATTATTCAAAAAATAAAAGGAAAAGGAAAGGGCAGAAAATATGATTGTATTTTAGGAATAAGTGGCGGAACTGATTCTATGTATTTATTATATTTATTAGTCAAACATGGAATTAAACCTTTGGCAGTTCACTTTGACAATGGATGGAACTCAACAGTGGCTGTGAAAAACATGAAGGTTACTCTGGAAAAGTTGAGCATAGATCTTTATACTTATGTTGTTGATTGGAATGAGTTTAGAAATCTTCAACTTGCATTTTTAAAAGCTTCTGTAGCGGAAGTTGAACTGCCAACAGATATGGGTTATTTTGCCCTTCTTTATCGGGTAGCTTCGGAGCGTAATATCAGGTTTATTTTATCAGGTGACAGTTTCAGGACAGAGGGTATTCTACCGAAAGAATGGCTTTTTGCTGACTCAAAATATATACAAAGTGTTTACAATTTTTATTCCAAAAATCCTTTAAAATCTTTTCCAAATTTAACACCGATTAGGTACTTGTATTATATTTTCATTAAAAGGATTAAGCATGTTCAATTATTGAATCACATCCATTATAACAAAGAAGAGGCAAAAATATTGCTGACAAAAGAGTTTGGATGGATAGATTATAGCGGACATCATTATGAGAATATATATTCGAGATTCTTCATGAGTTATATTGCTCCTGTAAAATTCAAAATGGATCGTAGAAAGGTCAACTATTCAGCCAAAATCAGATTGGGCTTAATGAACAGAGATGAAGCCCTTAATTTACTTAATAAAGAAATCAGATCCGAAGATGCCATCCGTGAGGACAAAATGTATATTTGCCGTAAACTTGAGATTTCACCTACGGAATTTGACGAAATTCTAAACCTTCCCATTAAATCTTATAACAATTTTAATACAAATTTCTTTATTAAACAGTTGATTTCAAAATTGGTTCATAAAATCTATACATTTCCTTTATTTCCTAAAAAATTGTTAAGGGGAAAGTTTACTATTTGAACTAAATAAAATTGTTCATATCACATTTTTTTTGTCATGCTAAAAACAAGGGTAATTCCGATATTATTATTAGACCAAAACTATTTAGTTAAAACAACTCAATTTAAAAATGCATATTATTTAGGTGATCCCATAAATGCAGTTAGGATATTTAATGAATTTGAAATACCGGAAATTATTGTTCTGGATATCAGCCAAAATTGGGAATTAAAACAACCTAATTTTGGTTTAATTGAATTAATCGCTATTGAATGTAATATGCCTCTTACCTATGGTGGAGGAATTAAGAATATAGAACAGGTTCGTCAAATTATATCGCTTGGGGTAGAAAAAATAGTAATTAATACAGCCGCATTTATGAATCCCGAATTAATCAAAAATTTAAGCAATGAATTTGGGTCTCAGTCCATTGTAGGATCCATTGACGTAAAAAAAGATTTTTGGGGAAGATACAAAGTATATGTAAAAAATGGGAAATTAAACACAGGAAAAAACCCTTTTGAATATGCCAAAATTCTTGAAAATCTCGGTATAGGTGAACTGTTAATTACATTCATTCCCCATGAGGGCACATATAAAGGATATGAACAGCAATTAATTTATGATATAAGCAGACATTTAAGTATCCCCGTTATTGCAAACGGAGGAGCAGGAAATTATAACGATTTTAAACTTGCTGTTGTATCTGGAGCATCCGCTGTTGCTGCAAGTAATTTATTTCTTTTTCATAATAAGCAGAAAACTGGTTTTCTGATAAATTATCCCTCAAAAGAAGTTTTAAGTCAATATTTAAACTGAATTTTCATATCACTTTAAATGAAAAACAAACTATTTTTCCGTGTACGATTTTTTCTTATTATCATTTGCATTCCGTTGCTTTTATATACGGGTGCTTTCATGCATCAAAAAGGAACAATATTCAGAATCAGAACTTGGTTATCCGATTTTATACTTAATATTCAATCTTTGAATTATTTTGAAAATGAAACAAACGTGCCTGTTTTAAATCTCATGTTTAAAAATAATGATTACGAGAAATTAGAAAATTTAAACATGGATGCGTCCATAAAGAATGATGGTTTTCTTAACACATTAAATACTGATAGCTTATATGTTCCCGTTAAAATCATTACAGGTCAAACTTTTTTAAAAGGGAAAGCTCGATTAAAAGGAAATACATCTGATTCCAGAGACAGAATTAAACTTTCCCTCAGATTCAAAATGGATGAAAAAAATATTTTTCAGGGTTTAAGTCGCTTTTCAATTCAACATCCTTCAGTAAAAAACTTTATTTCAGAATGGTTATTTCATCAATTACATTCTTATTTTGGTTTACATACACCAGATTACTTTTTTGTAAATGTATTTATAAATAATACAAACAAAGGTTTGTTTTCATTTGAGGAAAATTTTGATCAAAACTATGTCAAGCGTCGTCATCTCCCGGAAGGTCTGCTCATACGATTTGATGAATATTGGCAATTTTACAGCGAAGAGCTTTATTTAAGTAAAATATTGAGAAGCCAAGACCCTTACAAAGACAATTTAATCGCAAAACTTTGGACTTATTCCCCTGTTGATTGTTTTGAGACAGGCAAAATATCAAAGGACTCCTTATTATATCAACAATTTATTTTAGCAAAGGACCGACTTGAATCATACAAAAGTAAAATACTACCTGCTCATAAAATTTTTAATGTTAATAAACTGGCAAAAGCATTTGCTATAGGAGACTTGTTTGGAAGAGACCATCACTATCTGAATATATATAATGTACGTTTTTATTTCAATCCAAACGATTCACTTTTAGAGATCATTGGCTTTGACAATCATTTGCCCCCCCGTAAATCCATCTGTTTGCTTGGGGATGAAAAGCAAATAAATCAGGAAGAAAATGACTTATTCTGGTATCGGAGATTTTTTGAAGATTCAGTTCTTTTTATTAAATACATTCAGCAACTGAATCGCATTTCAAATCCATCTTTTTTAGATTCTTTTAGAATTTCAATTAATAATAAATACACCAAAAATTTGTCATGGTTAAAAAAGGAATTTATTGACTATGAAGATAATTCGTTAGAAATATTCGCCTTTAATCAGAAGCAAATAATTACAAAACTGCATCCAATAAAGATTGCTGAAATATATCTTAAAGAAACAAAAAAGGACTCAGTAGTTCTTGAAATCACTAACCTACATACACTCCCTGCCATTATTTCAGGAATAAAAAAGGAAAATGGGGAGGTCGTTTCCTTACCTGCAAGAATTCTTGAAGCCCGTCAAAACTTTAAACCATTAAAATTATTGCGATACCCGGTTCCTTCAAAATTAATCAAGGACATAAAAAAAATTGAAATTGAACTCCAATTGTTAGGCACTGATAAAAAATATTTCGAAAAAGTAAAACTATGGCCCTTTTCTAAAGCTACCACTGATGAAGGTAACGTATCTTATCTGAAAAATAAGTCACTTTTAACCTCTAAAATTTTATTATTTGATTCATTAAATAACAGATTAATTTTTAAACCGGGAATTACTATTATATCCGAGCCATTAATTATTCCTAAGGGATATATTCTCACAGCTTTTCCTGGTACTACACTAAAAATAACAGAAACCGGTTTTATTCGTTCCTTTTCGCCGATGATATTTAATGGAATGGAAGAAAATAAAATTACTATTATTTCCAACCAATCTGCTTCTTCCGGGATAATCATAAATTCTGATTCTGAAGATACAAAATTTTATTGCGTTGATTTTTTTGGAAATTCGGTTAACAAACATATTATTATTTCTATTTATGATTCCCGAGTATTATTCATTAAATGCAATTTTTATAAAGATACACCCGAAGCGGCAATATATGCACAGAATTCATTCCTTGATTTCAATGACTGCATTTTTTCAGGAATAAAATCAAAAATTCTTACAGGAGTATTCTCTCATATTTTATATAAAAATGAGTTAATCGGGTATAGCGAGTCGGGAGAATGGGAATTAACTGGTAGTTTTTTTTATAATAAAACAACCGGTACATCAGTTTTTTACCCAAGAATAAAAGCTAATTTCTACAGCAGGGTTTACTTCCCTGAAAAAACTTCACTTGAGTTGGAAAATATGAAAAATCTAAAGACAGATTCCTTCTCTTACGGGTTGAATCGGTTAAGTGAGATTGCCTATTAATAGTTCGACTAAATGTAATTAATATTCCTCACTCCTTATCTTATCACAAAAACTAACTTTTTCCATTCCATTCCATCGGTTGTATTAATTTTTATAATATAACTTCCAGCGGGTATTTTATTTAAAGGAAATTCATAAATATTATTTATATTCTTTTTTATAGATAGTCCGGCTTTTTGTGATGTTATTTTTTTTCCATGAATATTTATTAGAACAATTTCATCTAATCTGTCAATATATTCAAAGTTTATAAAAATTTTATCTGATGCCGGTATCGGATAAATTGCAAAGCTATTATCTTTCATATTTTGAAGTATTTCAATATTGTTTGGTTTTATATCAATAATTTTCAATTCTTTATCATTACCACATTTATTGCTAACTGTTAGACCTACTATAAAATTACCATAAGTTGCATAAGTGTGCATTGGTGATTTTGCAGAATCAGTTCCGCCATCACCAAATGCCCAAATATAATTCTCTGCACCGGAAGATGAATCAATAAAAAATATCGTTTTTTCATTAATTGAAAATCCAAAAGAAGCAATTGGTTCATTTAAAACTGCGATGCTAACTGTATCTTTTGAGATACAGCCCGAAGATAAATGTGTCCTGGTTAAAGAATAAATTGTTGAAATTTCTGGTTTTACGTAAGGATTTGATATTAAAGAATTAAACCAACTGGATGGTGACCATGCATAACTGAAACCTGACTCAGATAAACCTCCAATTTGAGTTGAATCGGAATTACAAATATTTTGATCAATCCCAGCATTTGCATTATTAAATATCCTGCAATCATAAAGATAAATACAATCAAAACATGATATAGGGCATGATTGATTACTACCAACAACTAAATCATAAAAGCCGGGATTTACAGTTGAAGGTATAGAAAACTGAACATCAAAATTCTGATCATTTGTCTGATTCAGAATAGATTTTCCTATAATTGTATCATTAGGTTGAACTAATTTGATATTTTCTGGCTCAATAAGAATTGTTGAAGGGCAATTAGTAGAAGAGAATTGTGTAAATGAAACCCCTACTCCTGAAATATTCAGTTCTAAAATTTCTGAAATTCTTCCAGTATTTGGACTTACTGATACAGATTGAGATTGCACCGTCTGGAAAGTAAAAAGAAAGATCAGTGTAGAAAAAAACAATACAGATTTAAACATTTTCAATGGGTTTAAATTCTAATACAAGGCGCAATATAAGTAAAGTTTTTGAATAAACCAAATTATTTTTTAAAGGTGGATATTAATTCCAGGCTTAATTTCTCAAGTTCTTCAGGCTTACTTTGACTATAGTCGTTAATTTCCGTTTTCAATAAATTAATTACAGATTTAAATGCTCTCTCCTTAAAGTAAATTCTGGCAAGATTAATTTTTGCATCTTTAAACTGAGGACTTATTCTAAGTGTTTTTAGTAGTAATGTTTTTGCACGTTCTCTTTTACCATTAATTTCAGAAATAATTCCATAATTAGAAATGACATAAATATTATTAGGATTTAGTAAGTAAGCAGAACGAAAGCATTTCTCTGCATCATTAAATTTATTTTGCATAAATAATCCAACACCTTCATACCACCTTGCAGGGATTGAAAAATTATCCATTGATGTATATAGTTTTCCCGTTTCTTTAGAAAATATTACAACATTTTGCCAATTCTTTTTTTCCTTAGCAATATAGATTTTCTTATATAATTTTTCAGCAGTTATCCCCCGGTAAATAAAATATAATCCGATTACATTAATTGTTAACAAAATCAGCAAAATTAACCTGCTACTTATTATGTTTAATTTAAATTTTCTTTTTTCTTTATTAATAAAAAGAAATGAACATAACCATACACACATTGCAAATGAGTGTTCAATTCTTTCTTTAGGAAAATCAAAAGAAGAAATTAAAAGAAAGCCGATAAAAAAAATAAAATAGATTGTAAGTTTATAAGAGTAATTATTTTTAAAATATATTTTACATATATAAAAAAACAATAGAATTAGTATTAAAAAACCTATAAAACCTGTTTCAGCAAAAATTTGTGCTAAATCATTATGACATCGCTGAACGATGACATTGATAAATTGAGATTGCCCGGGAACATAATAATCATCTGCTGTCTGTGGTAATTCATTCAAACCATAAGAAGGGAATATTATTTTCCAATTACCTATGCCAACCCCTTTCATAAAATGTTCCATAATCATATATTTTGTTTTATTTAATAAAACCATTCTTTCGTTTAAAGAAGTAAAATTTATATATGAATTTTGTATATTTTCGTTTGAATATTTGTTAACTATATAAGGTAAGCTCAATACAGAAATCCCTATTACAATAATCAAAAATCTTAACCATTTTCTTGTTATGATTTTTTTTCTAAAATTGAAGCTGATTAGTAAAATGCTAAAGCAAAAACAGGTTGAAAACAACACAACACGAGAGCGGAGCAATATGATAATTAGTGCTGTCATGATGAGTGTTAGTAACGAAATTATAGCACTTTTTTTTCTTTTATTGAAGAAATTAATACAGCTAAATGGAAGAAGCATAAATAAGAAGGAGGCGGCAAGATTTTTGTTACCTGAAAATGGAATGTCATATAAATAGAAAGTTTTATTTTTAATGCATACGTAAACTGCAAAAAAGAAAAAAATTGTGATGAAAATAAAAATGCTGATATTAAGAGAAATGAAAAATATTTTTTTAAAAACAGAATTTATAAAATAAATGAGAATAAATGTAGAAATGATCAATGCTTGTTTTTGATTTTCACAAATTGATAAAAGAGGATTAGTTGACCACTTCGTTGTCAAAATGCACCAGAATAAAAATACAATAACTATTATAAAAACAAATAAAGTTGTTTTTGAAAAATCTAGTCTGTATTTAAAAAGAAATAATGATAGAAAAATATTGAATAACGATAAAGTGAATAATCTAGGTAGTAAAGTTTCATCTATACAACTGCTGTTCATACTTAAAAAAACTGCTAATACTCCTAAACTAATATATAAACAAAATACTTGTTTTGAGAGCCATTTTTTAATAATAAAATTCATTGGAAAATATAAACAAATATAACTTATTTATTATTACCTTTGCTATTCTAAAATGAATATGAACGAATCACAAACCCATTTGGTACTTCACATCAGAAGAAATCTTCTTAAGATGTTTACTTTCAGTTTTATAATAGCTCTGATCGTTTATACAGGAATGGTGCTTTTTCCCCAAAAACATACTTCTGAAATTCAAATATATAATACTGGTTTTGTATATGATATTTATGCTGATTTTAATCCATACACGCCTTCTAAAGTTTTGGAAAATCCAAATAACACAACGCTTATCAGCTGGGTATATTCTTCCAAGTTATTAAATCATCTGATTAAAATATTTAATTTGCAAAAACATTATAAAATCTCCGACAGCGAACCAAATGCTTATATTAAATCTTTTAATAAATTGACTTCTTCAATTCATGTAGAGCAAACAACATATAACGCTATTTGTATTCGTGTTGAGGATTATGACCGTTTTATGGCCGCAAGGATTGCTAATGAAATAATTTTCAAAATTCAGAAATTAAACACAGAATTAATACTTAGTAAAAAAAAATTTCTAATTGAACAATATTCTGCGATGAGCCGAAAATTTGAGAAATTATACAATTCAAAAATTGATTCTCTTAATAATCTTTTAATTAAATTTAAAGAATTGTTTATTACACCCATTAATAACGAAAAAATAAGTTTAAAGCTTGCAAGTTCACAAGAACTTATTATTCAAACAATTGAAGATTTCGGAGCCAGTTCGAAATCGCTATTAGAAGCTAATAAAATGGAAGAATGGTCAAAAAATTATATTGAAAACCATAAACTCCCTGAAGCACTGATCATGAAATATGCCTTACCTTCAGATAAAATCAGCCCTTTAAATTTCAATAATATATTAACGGGTGTTTGGACTTTCATCCTTAGCTTTTTCCTATCACTTTTCTTTGTCGCATATACATTCAGGTATAAATCTACAATTAATATCCTCATAAAGGGCTTCAGTAATAATACTCTGAACAATGATACCTCCCTTGTTTTGTCAAACACAGAAAAAGTTATAACTACTGAAAAGTAAAGATATACTTTTTTCCTTACTTAGTTAACTTCCTTTTCACTATGAATTCTATATTTTATTTTCTTACATTTCATGATGTTTTTATTTTACCAATACTTATTTTTGGTATCATAGGTGTTTCAGAACTATACTTAAAATATTTTGCCAACCACCATCCTGTAAATATTTATTTCTTGCCTTTAATATATATTAAGCTAACTATATGCATTATATTCTACTTTATCTATAATGTATATCTCGGCTCTGCAGATGGACTTGGGTATTTCAGAGGTAATGAAATAATTCTTTTATTACTAAAGAAAGCACCTCAAAGTTTTTTTAGGTTTTTTCTTCTTAACGATAATACTGTCTTTAATAATACTTTTTTCATGAATGAGTGGCCTAACTATTTAAAGGATTCTCGGTCCCTTATGGTAAATAAATTTACCTTTATTCTCAATGCAATTTGTTTAAATAGTTATTTAGGAGTAAATTTACTTTTCACTTTTCTAACCTTTATTCCGGTTTGGAAATTTTTTAAATATTTATATCTCCCTGATAAAAAATATTTATTAGTCCTTGCCTTTGCCATGTTTTGTTTCCCTTCAATAGCGGCATGGAGTTCTTTACTTTTGAAAGATGGTATCGTCCTTTCATTCAGTTGTTTGTTTTTCTACTCTATAATGAAATTACATGATAAAGAAAAGGAATCTTTTTTATTTAAATACCCACTGATTGGTTTAGTATCCCTTTTAATCATTATTAATATTCGCCCTTTTATGATAATTCCACTAATATCCGGATCACTTGTTTACTTTTTTTTGAAAATGTTGTTTAGCATAAAAAATCCTATATTAAAATTCACTACAGCTCCGTTTTTAATGTGCTTATTCATATTTTTTTCTTTGATAATCGTTCTGAAATTAAGTCCTTTCCTGGCTGAATTTAATTTAGATAATATTTTAGAAACAGCTTCCATCCGCAGAACTTCTGCATTTCCTGATAACCCTTATTCTTCAATGAATTTTTCTTTTGGAAATTTAACTCATCTTTTAATTGTCCAGATACCTTATTTTACGTTCAACCTCTTTTTAAGACCTTTTTTTGAAACTCAATCTAATCATACTTTATTACCTGCTGTGTTTGAAAATATTTTATTCTTCATTATTATTTTGATAATATTGATAAAAATTCCACCCGTTCATCTTCTGAGACAATTGATAACATCGCCTTTTTTTTGGATGTGTATAACTTCCGTGATTATTTTTTCTTTTTTTACTGCCTACACAATTTCCAATTTTGGTTCACTGCATCGTTTCAGAATTTTTTCTCTGTTCTTCACTTTAGTTGCTTTCATCAACATGTTAGGCATGAGTATTCAAAAGGATAAGAATCAAAACTAATATTATCAACAAAATATACGTTTTGTTTTTTTATTTCCTTACTACATTTAATAAAACATAGTATCAGGTAAAGTAAAATATTGAGTGTTTATTTTAGCATTACAAATTTTACTTTCATCATCTTCGCAAAGCTAAAAGAATAGTAAAAGTTTGAAAATTTATTGCGCATTGAAGTATTCACCCGCACTTATAATACTTATAATATGCGGTCTTTGGCAGAAAACTAAGTTCAGAAAACAACCAGACCGGAAAACGCAATAGTTTAAACAATGGATAAATGGTTTTATAGTCCCTGAATGATTTTGGTTTTTCTTTTAACCACTGCATTACTTCCTCTTTTGTAACTCCGAGACGCTGAATAGCAAGTTCAATAATTCTCTCAGTTTCATTAGAGGGTTTGGATGAAATTTGAGAAAGCGCTTCCTCGTAGCTAATTTGATTTTCTCTTACAAGCGCCGCCAGAGAAGGAATTCTGAAATCAATGTTAAATTTTGTTCTAAGTACCATAGACATAAACCCCTGATAGAGATCGTCAAAATATCTTCCTCCCGGGTCCTGCCATTTAACCTCTTTTGAAAGCATTTCAGCAACTTCCTTTTTATTATAAGGTACATAACTAAGTATTGGAATTGTTTTTATGCCCTTTAAAAATATATAATACACTATATGTTTTGATGTAAGATTAAATCCCGGGTCATCTGCTTTCCATAGTCTTAATGGGCGGCTTCCAAATTTTTTTTGAATGTCTGAAAGATACGTCCCATCCATAAAATTCCATTCCAAAGGCATTATTCCTTCTGTACGAAAGGAATTACCTATAACAATAGTTTTAATGTCATATTTTACAGCGGCTCCATATAAAGCCGCCGCTATTCCTAAGTCGGTTCCGAGGTCTAACTCCGGTACAGAAGCTTTTAAACAGGCAACTTTTATATCTTTTGATTCACGCCAGTCAGAAGATATTACGTTGAAGTCAACTCCGAGCGCGTTTACTGCATTCGTTATATTTTTACCTGCTTCAGGATTACCCCAGCCATCGTTGAAATGAATGGCAAGAACTCTTAATTTCCATTTTTTTAAAAGATAAAGTGTATAGGTACTGTCACACCCTCCGCTGATTCCTGTGATACAATCGTATTTTTTGCCAATGCCTCTCTGTTTGATTTTTTCTATTATTTTATGTGGAATATAATTCGGATCTTTTACAATAGGAAATTGTTGAGCCAGTAGAAAATGCAGATGACAAAAATTACAAACCCCTTCCGAATCAAATAGAATTCCTTTTATGGAAGAATCCATTATACACTTTTTGCATCGGAAATTTTTTTGGGGCATTAACTTCATTTTATATAAATTTCCCAAACGATTCTTTATAACCGGATTCTGCCAGGTAAGAAGTTAGTTCTGTTCCTTTCCGGAATGGCTGAGGTACAATAAATTCAGCAATGATAAGCTCACTCGCAAGTTCATTAAATTTACCCATGGCAAGAATACCGTTTTTTCCTACTGCTATTGAGCATCCTACTGATTTTTTCCCCTCAAAAGGACCTCCCACCAGATAACCTACGCTGGTGGCACTCACCATAACAAGGTCAAACATTTTTGCTAAAATTGAATAGGGTTTCAACCATTTTTCTCTATATGGGTCTGAATCGTTAGTTACATTATAATCAACAGTCCATGAGCTTGGAGAAAGAATTATTTGTGCGCCCATTCTGCCAAGTACATGACCGATGTTTAATGAATCAATGTAATTGTCGGAGCAAATATTCATACCGATGACACCTAATGGGGTTTTAACCACAGAAAGAGTACCACCAACTTCGTACAAATCCTGCACCACTTTTAGGATATTAATTTTACGGTATTTTAAAATAATATCTCCCGATGGATTAACCAAAATAGCAGAATTGTAAATGCTGTTTTCCACTTTTTCTGTTAAACCTACTGCAATGTATATTTTTTCTCTTACAGCTATAGCAGAAAAAAAGTCGCTTCTTTTGCCCGGAATTGTTTCAGCTTTGGTTTTTGCGCTCGGATGAGACCACGCTAAGTCAGAACATTCTGGCAAAAGAATAATATTACACCCTGAGCGCGATGCTTCAATGATTAATTCTTCAGCTCTGTTAAGGTTTCTTTCCGGTTCCCCTCCTTCCACAAGGAGCTGACCCATACCAATTTTTAATTTTTCAGAATCATTCATGCTTGTTTATTAATCAATAAAATAGCTCCTGTTAAAATCATAAATAACGCAATCATTTTAATCAACGTTAATTTTTCATCCAGAAACATGACAGCAAGTAGAAATGATAACACTAAATGTATGGAAACGAGAACAGGATATGCTTTTGAAACTTCCAGACGCGACAAAGCAAGAAACCATATAAACGGTGAACACAAATAAAAGAGAATACCGGCTAATGAAATTGGGGATTTCAGAAAGTCAATCAAATAATCAAAAGTTAGACCTACACTTTCAAGAGGTATTTTGCCAAAGCGATTAAGGGATTTTTTTATAAGGATAATAGCGGATGAGTCAAGTATCCCACTTAGAATTACAAGTCCCCAGCCATGAAGAAAATTTTGCATGTCCAAATGTACAAAAAATAAAAAAATATGTTATGTTTGCCCCTAAAAACCATGAAATACTCTGCTGTTATCGGTTGTGGTTATTGGGGACCAAACTTTATTCGGGTGTTAAGCCAGCAAAAGTTTGTTCCGCTGAAAGCTATTTGCGACTGCGATGAAACAAAATTAAACCGATTATCTGGTAAATTCACAGGACTGAATTATTTTAATGACTATAAAGAAATTTTAAATGATGATTCCATTACCGCAGTAGTGGTATCTACTCCTGTTAAAACACATTATAAAATTGTAAAAGAGTTACTACTTCACCACAAACATGTATTGTGTGAAAAACCTTTTACATATACATCAGAAGAGGCAAAAGAATTAATTGAAATAGCAAAAAAGAACAACCTCGTTTTAATGGTTGGGCATACCTTCCTGTATAATACATCAATTCAATTCATTTATGATTGGATTAAAAATACCGCGTTTGGGAATGTATTATACGTTCATTTTACACGAACAGGTTTGGGACCTGTGAGAAGTGATGTAAATGTTTTATGGGATCTTGCTTCCCATGATATTTCCATTATTCTTTCGCTTGTCAATTCAAAACCGGTCTCGGTTATAGCTTTTGGGGAAAATTATCTGCAAAAAGGGATAGATGATGTTGTTTTTCTCATTCTTCAATATAATGAAAATTTAATTGTTAAAATGCATGTTTCATGGTTAGACCCCTGTAAAATAAGAACCATGACCATAGTAGGAGACAAACAAATGGTTGTATTTGATGATGTTTCTCTCAATGAAAAAGTAAGAATTTATGATAAAGGAGTGGACTATCAGCCAAGAACCGGAGAGTTTGGTGAGTTTCAACTGTCACTAAGAGATGGGGGCATTTCCATACCTTTTATAAAACCAAATGAACCATTGAAGCAGGAAGTTGAACACTTTTTGGATTGTATTTTAAACAATAAAAAAACATTAACGGATGGGTTAAACGGACTTGAAGTAGTTAAAATATTAGAGGCGGCTCAAAAAAGTTTGGACAATGGAAACATAAAGGTTCAACTTTGATGATACCATTGAGAAAAATAAATTTATAGATGGAAAATAAACCTGATTTCACAGTAATCGTACCTGTTTATAATGAACTTGGAAGAATAACCGATTCCATTAATACATCACTTTCTACATTAAAGTCATTTGAAATTGATTATGAGCTGATTATCGTAAATGACGGAAGTACGGATGGTTCTGAAAAAGAAATTAATTTATTTTCTACCATTCAAGGTGTAAAAATTCTAAATAAACTAAACGGCGGTATAGGAAGTGCCATTCATGTAGGGATAAAAAATTCAACTAACACTTATATTATTTTTGTGCCGGTGGATAGTCCTTTGACTCCCGAAGTATTTGGCGCATTTCATAATAATCTTGGGAAAGCGGACATTCTGGTTAGTTATCGTAAGGTGAGATTGGGATATACTCTCAGAATGAAATTTAATTCATGGTTGTATAACAAAGTGATCGGATTATTTTTTGGACTTTCGTTGAAGGATTTTAACTGGATACATTTATATAATCGTAAAATATTTGTAAATGGGATAAATATTGAATATGGAGGAATTTTTATGCTGGCGGAAATACTGATAAAAGCAAAGAGAATGAATTTTACTTTTTATGAATTTCCAGTAGAAATGATTAAAAGAAGCGGGGGAGTATCAACAGCCGGGTCGTTTAAGGCGTTAAGTAGAACGGGCTTGGATTTTTTGACATTCATGCTGCGGAAAAGATAGAGAAATAATTAATAAATTATAATACTTCTGTTCTATTATCCTTTTGCGAATGCATAAATTTAACCAATATTAAAGTTACAAGGTAAAAAACTAAGCAAGGGATTTTATATCTGACCAATGAACCAAAATTGGCACTTGTTAGACCCACAGAAAAACCAAAGATAATGGAAAAAGAAAAAGTAAATGCCGTTATGGGCGATTTTAATATGTATTTAAAAAAACTAAAAAAACCAATCTCATAAAAGACTTTCAAAGAAAAGATTAAAATAAAAAAACTTTCAACTGCTGAGAAAAAAACAACAGGACTTTTAATTTCCCACAAAAAAGGTCTGAAAAATGTAGCAGTAATTGCCTTTGGAAACTTGGAAAGCGCTCCAGATATGGTTGGCTCAAAATCACCAATATCAAATGCCGTCCCCTCATAATAATCCTGTTTAAGATCGTTTTGTACTGTCAATGCATGAGTCAAAACTTTATCAAGGGCAAATTGTTGAAGTTCTTTGCTAAGAGCGTCAAATAACCAAAAAACCCCCATCACACAAAATATGGAAATAATAGGTATTAGAAGAAAACGATAAAATTTATTTGAAATTTTTGTATAATAAGCAAACGCAACCCAAATAGCAGTTGTAGGAATTAAACATGCAAAAATGTAAGGTTTTATAGAAAGGATAAAATAGGAAGAAATTAGAAAAATTATACTATAATTTACTATAGAATTCCTCCTAATAATACATTGATTGAAACTAAAACAGTACCAACCAATTAATGAAAGTGTTATGCTGTCTTTTAACAAACCGGAACCCCAGAATACAACTGATGGAATAAAAAAACAAGCAAAACTAACCTTTTCATAAGCTCCGGGAAAATAACTAATAAATAATAGATATAGTTTCCAGATTCCTGAAAAAGAAAAACAAACTAATAGTAAACTAGTAAGCAGATAACTGTTAAAACCTAATATAGTAAGCGGTGCAGTAATTCTCACAATCATAAATACCTGAGGGTCACCCCAATAAGGTGGAAAAAGAGTATCAGTATCAAAAAGGGCATAATTTTCAACTGAATTTGGTCCTAGCCAAACCTTGAAAAAATTAATAGGATTTTTTAAAAATAATTTTGTCAAACACTCATTTGTTCTGTAGTATCCGAATGTATCGCCATACCCATAATAAAAATTAAAAACAATAAATAATAACAGACAGCCTGTAATTTTAAACATTAACCCTTTCGTAAAATATTTATAATAAGGGTAAGAACTTATCTTATTTTTTTCATACTTTTTAATTATATTATTAATTACAAGAATATAGACGGGAACTAAAAACAAGTCATACCATTTTAAATAATATACTGTCTCATACCAAAATTCATAAAAATAGGGATTTTGCATGTATTTTTTTGCCTATTATAGTGTTTAGCTACACATTAAATGCTTTAATAGTTTGTTGAAAAGCTAAAACTTATTTGATATTTCCTGAAAAGTATGTGAACATATAATTTCTCCTTTTTCCATTTCATAAATACGATGGCAATTCTTGAGAGTGCTCAAGCGGTGAGCAATAATAAAAATTGTAATAAGATTTTTTGATAAATTTTCAATTGACTCTGTGATTTCAACTTCAGTTTGAGTATCCAGTTGACTTGTTGCTTCATCCAGAATTAATACTTCTGCCTCATTATATAGAGCTCTGGCAATACCAATTCTCTGCTTTTGTCCTCCTGAAATTTTACTTCCAAATTCACCGATATTTGTCTGTATTCCATCAGGCAAATTGGAAACCCATTCTTCCAGATTTGCCATAGTTAATGCTTTTTCTACTTTTGCAAAATCAATTTTTTCCAATTCAACCCCATAAGCTATATTCTCAAGCAGTGTTCCATCAATAATAAAAATATCCTGTTTAACATACCCTAAGATATTTCTCCATTGCCTGGTGTTATCATCCGTAAGTAACTTGTCATCCACTGATATCCTTCCTGTCTGTTCTTTAAGAAATCGGAGAAGGATGTTCATCAACGTGGATTTACCTGAACCCGATTTCCCTACAAATCCAATTGCTTCTCCTTTTTTAACTTCTATAGTAATGTTTTTTAATGCGAATTGATTGCCATCAGGAAACGTGAATGAAATATTTTCAAATAGAATTTTATTTGAAAATTTCATTTTTTCTGATAAAGATTCTATTATAAAAGGGTTAAACTCATTATTGTGGATATTCCGTAAAATGGGTGTACTATGTTTCCATCCTTTGATTTTCATTAATGAATTTAAAATTCTACTCATGGATGGCATTAAACGAAATGCTGCAGCAGAAAACAAGCTAAGAAGAGTAATTAATTCTCCCTTGGTATTTCCCCAAAACACAGTGTATGTAAAAATAATTACTATACCCAAAATTGTTATTAATTCAATTAATTTAACCGGTATAGCATCTAATGTGTAAAGTCGTGCCTGAATAGTATTTATTTTTGATTTTGTTTTTATGTATTTATTTATAAAATTATCTTCTCTGCCAGTTAATTTTATATCTACAAAACCAAAAATTGTCTGAAGTATGTTTTTATTATGTGTAGGAATAAGATCTGTGTTTGATTCATTAAGATGATGAACTTTTTCCTTCAAAAGCTGGTAGGGAACTATAAAAGCAGGCACAAGAAGCAAAATTAAAAGCAAGAAAAGCTCCGCCTTTATCCATGACAATGTTATTATAATAACGGCTAAAACTATTCCTTCCGACACTAACATTAATAGCGGAAGCATAACCGAAACAGCGTAACCGGAAGGTATCATGTCAATGTCCCGGTAAATTTCGTTTGAGTTTGTGTTTTTAAAAAAAAGAAAGTCCTTGGAATAGTATGAAATAAATTGCCGGAAAGATAAATTTGTGGCTATGTTGTAACAAAACCTTGACTGAAAATAAATTATTAGGACAGAAATAATATTTTTAACAATATAAAAAAATAATAGGGCTAGAACAGAACAAAAAATGAAACTATTTTCTGATTGGAATCCCAAGAAAGTGTAAACCATATTTATCCACACATTGGTATGTATCACTGTAGTATCAAGAGCCATAAACATAACAGGGAGAATAGACGCTAAGCCGATAACATCCACAAGGGAACCAATAAATATCAAAACTGTTACTTTTAAAGCACTAAAACGTTGCGAAGGCAGAAGTAAATGATAGACATCCAGCAATGTGGAAATTATAATATTTTTTTTTAGTACCTTTTTTAGCATTGACATTTTAATTGTTTTCCGAACATAGTGATTCTGTAATTGTTTATTTCCATATTTTCCATTTGGCTTCACCCGAATTCCAAAGATTATCAAGTTCAATTTTATCACGCATGGCATCCATGCATTTCCAGAAACCTTCATGTTTATATGCCGCAAGTTCATTCGCTTTGGTAAGATTTATTAAGGGTTCTTCTTCCCACATACAATTTTCAGAATTCTCAGGCAAATAGTCAAAAACTTCCGGTTCAAGTACAAAAAAACCTCCATTAATCCAACCACTTTCTCCCTTTGGCTTTTCTACAAATTTGGTTACGTCTCCGTCTGATGTTATTTTTAAAGAACCGAATTTTCCGGATGGTTGTATTGCAGTCATGGTCGCAATTTTATTCTTTGTTTTATGAAATGAAATAATTTTTTTTATATCAATATCAGCTACCCCATCTCCATACGTTAGCATAAACCGCTCCTTACCAATATAAGGTTTTATGCACTTCAGTCTTCCGGCTGTTTTGGTGTGTAACCCAGTGTCTACCAATGTTACTTTAAATAATTCTTTTGATGGTTTATGAACAGTTATGGAATTGTTTTTCAGGTTGATGGTTAAATCCGAATTATTTAAAAAATAATTTTGAAAATACTCCTTAAGCATATTCCCCTTGTAGCCGAGGCATAAAATAAATTCATTGAACCCCTGTGTTTCAAATATTTTCATAATATGCCAGATAATCGGTTTGTTACCGATTTCTATCATGGGCTTGGGCTTGAGGTGGGATTCTTCGGTAATTCTACTGCCGATACCTCCGGCAAAAATAACTACTTTCATGGGGTGGGGTTTTTCAGGGGATTATACAAATTAATACCAAACTAACTTCCGGTTTACAAATAAAATTTTCCCGTCTTCCCTTTTTATATTCAACTTTATAATATATATTCCATCCTGAATATTTATTAACGTTATCATACTATTATTATTAATTTTTCCCTCCATTACTTTTTGACCCGTTAATCCGATTATCTGATAAAAAATAGTAATTGGTTTTGTATTGGAATGTCCGGGGGGTGTATTCCATCCTGCAAATATACTTTTCTGCTCGTAGAATGGTGTGATGGTCAAAGAATTTTTATCCACCACATCCTCAAAAATAGACGAAGTTATATGAATCAGGTTAGTTTTTACCATACTATCAGACGGACAAAGGGAATTCCCAACCACCAACTTTACAGAATAATAACCCTGTTGGGAATAGAGATGTATCGGATTTTGCTTTAAAGAAGTATCCCCATCTCCAAAATCCCACCGCCAAAAATTAGCACCAATGGAATTATCTGTAAACTGAATGCTGGCAGATGGCAGTATCAATGCCGTATCAGAAGTGGTAAAATTTGCCTTGGGTTTTGGTAAAACAGCAACGGTCACAGGTAGCCGTTCACTTTCCAAACCCAGAACGGTATTGGTTACATAATAGGTGACACTGTCATTTAAAAGTGGAGTAGTATAGTTACTTACTGTAGAAAAAGGTGACACTGAAGTACTGGAATCATACCATTTGATTAATTCTCCCTCAGCTTTAAGTGACACAAAACTACCTGCACATACCTTTTTACCTCTGAGTACCGGTAAATTGCTTTCTGTGACTGTGATAATCTGGTTTGCTGAAATCCCGGTAAGATACTGAACACGCCCTGAGTGCCAATTGATTTTAATACTGTCACAAATTGAATCCGATCCCAACCCAAAATGTTGTATTAGCCCGTTTTGGTTTCCATGACCGGAATGGTCACTGATCACTCTCATTTGCCAGACATCTCCGGTTCCGGTTTTTGCCTTAACATATATTTTAGTACCTAAGGCAGAAGCATTACTTATAACCCCTTTGCAAATAATACCAATCCAATTTGCACCAAAGTCGGTTGTTTTATAAAATAAGTCATTCCCATCGTTGGCTACATACAAATCAAGGGTTCCGGTGCGGTCAAAATCAAACCATGCACCGGCAAGTGAACTTGATTGATCTAACACGGTAATCTCATTAGTGATTTTCAGAAATGTTTTATTTCCATTGTTTTTATACATAAAATTACTGCTTCCTTCATTGGCTACAAATAAATCTTCGTCCCCATCGTTGTCGAAATCCCCCCATGAACTGCTTGTAGAAAAACCCCCGTCATTGACAATTTCACCTAGTGTAATCATCGTAAAATTACCTTCTCCATTATTTTCATAAAGAAAATTATTATTTCCAAAATTATTGGGAATAAATAAATCCATATCTCCGTCATTATCATAATCGGACCAGGAAGCCCCATACGAATAACTTGAAACCGAATCGAAAGGAGATGGATTCAATAATTCAAAGGTTGTATCCCCATTGTTTTTAAAAAATAAATTTTTCTCATTCAGACGGGTTATAAACAGATCTAACGTGTTGTTATTATCAAAATCAATCCACTGGGCATCTATGGCTTGCATGGGATTAAGTACCGGTGTGGCATTGGTAATTCTGATGAAATTGTCATCTCCATTATTTTTATAGAGAAAACTATTGCCATTCTGGTTAGCAACAAAAATATCAATCAACCCATCGCGATTATAGTCACCCCAGGTTGCACCGAAGGAGTCACCCCCGTCATTCACTACACTGCCGGTTAAAATTTCAACAAATTCATTATTCCCCAGATTTTTGAATAATAAATTATTCTGCCCCGATTTTCGCGTGAAAAAAACATCTATAAATCCGTCATTATTATAATCACCCCAAACACAATTAGTGACACTATTCACATATTGAACTATGGGTGTGGATGTTACATTCGTGAAAAATGATCCGTTGTATTTATAAAAAGCCGCAGGTCCGTTTTCGTTGGTTACATACAGGTCAACAAACCCATCATTGTCTATGTCTATCCAATGGCATGTTGAGGTTCTTAATGCCTCGTTTGGAAAAACTGCAGTTCCTGCTTTAAATTGATTTTCAAGCAGTGTCACTGAGTCACTCGCAAATCTTCCTGGACATTTATTAATCAGTGTTTCTTCTACCCTGATGAACCCTTTTCCTGCATCTCCCCAGTCAACCAGAATTTTATTGGAAGAATCACCCCCTGCCTGAGTACCACCCACAACCCTCCATTTATAGATTGAACCATATTTATAGGGAATCGAATACTCAACACTATTTGTGTTGTTTGGAACAACCAGAGGACCTGACAATGATGCTTGTTGTTCAGTAGAATTATCAATAAAAATCGAATCCTTACGGATTGATTTACCCGTTTGATCAGTTAATTTGACTAGATAATGACCTGATGCTGAATAAGAGTGAGAAAAAGAAACAGTGTCATTGGTAGAATCAATCATTCCATCACCGAAATCCCAAAAATAAGGACCTTCGGTAGGACTGGTATTATAAAATACGGCATTCAAAGTCCCACATGGAGTTGCATGTTTAAAGTTAACGGATGACTCTCTTATTTTCAGATATTGGTCTGCTACAGTTGTTCCAATTTCCAATACATTACCCGATGACCAAAAAATTCTTATGGAATCAACTTCTGTAGCATTCCCTAAACCAAACACCTGAGTTAAACTGCTTTGGGATGGTATTGAATTGGCAAGAACTTCTCTCATTTGCCAGAAATTATTTACTTTAATTTTGATTTTGGCACCAATTCCGCAGTAATTGCTCACCGTTCCGTAAAGACGGATTTTTAACCAATGATTAGCGTTTCCATTGTTTTTATATAAATAATTTTTCGAATTGCAAGGTAAAAAAATATCAACATCACCGTCGTTATCAAAATCACTGGCTCCTGCTCCCATTGCTCCCCTCTGAAAATCAGTTAATGGTTCGCCTTTAATTTTTGAAAAACTGCCAGTTTGTATATTTTTTAATAAGTGCAGAGAATCGGTTAAAGTTAGATTAGTGGCAAATAAATCAAGATACCCGTCATTATCGAAATCAAACCATAATGGATTATCTGAAGAGCTTATTTTAGAATTTATTTCCGGACTTGTATCTGACAAAATGCTATTTCCTTGATTAGTACATAAACTAGCTCCATACTGAGAAGCAATAAAAAGATCCTGTAATCCGTCATTATTATAATCACCCCATGCGGAAGATTTTACATCTATAACAGTTGTTATCAGATTGTTATTTGCACTAATAAATGCTCCCTGATTATTAAGGAAGAAATAATTATATAAACCATCCCCGGCATTTATCCCCTTCCATCCACATATATGGACATCAGGAAAACCATCATTGTTAAAATCTGAGAACGAAGCTGTCCTGCGTAATATTTTCGGTGGATTTAATGGTAAGATGAACTGGTAAGTACCGGAAGAATCCTGTAATGAAAACCTTCCATTTCCATTATTAAAATAAAATAAGTTTTTATTTAGCGTGTGGTGAACACTAACATAAAGATCCGTAAAACCATCATTGTTTATATCTACCCAGGATGCCGACCATACATTTCCGGTTTCATTTACCTGGTCAACTTGCAAGGTAAATACTCCATTTCCCTCATTATGAAATAAACGATTAATCCCGGGAACATAATCAAATAGGTAAACATCCGGGAGTGTGTCATTATCATAGTCGGCCCAGGCAGAACCTGAGGCAGGTCCAAGGTCTTGGATCGAAGGAATGGCAATTTCTGAAAAATTTCCATTGCCATTATTTTGAAACATCCTGCATGTATCCCCTGCGAGAAAGAGATCGTCATCCCCATCGCTGTCAAAGTCCACCCACGCAACGCCTTTACAGGTAACGGTCCCTCCCCCGGCGTTCTTTATTGAATCTTTGGAAAAATATTGTGCACTTAAATTAGTGCTTGATAAAGCAAATACAGCAAAAATAACAAATGAATATTTCATAATACTCTTTTTACTTTACATTTTTGGTAAATATACAAAAAACCTTAAAAAAAACAATAAAATCAACGTAAAAAAAGTTAACTAATACTGCCCGAAATATTTTCTCAGCCCCCATTCAGTTACAATCAACATCAACACAAATAAAAACAACCACTTACTATGAAGCCATTCCTTGTTTTCTTCCCGGGTTTGAAGCAGTTTCCGGGCTTTGGGTAGTGCGAGCAATGAATCTTTTAGCTCTTTCAACTGTCCTTTGTAAAACACCCTTCCCCCACTCTCCCTCGCCATCCGGCTCAATAAAGAATGGTCAGCTCTCAGATTCATTTCTTCCAATTGTACTTTTTTGACCGTAAAAATTCCCCTTTCCTGTTCTTCTTTGTTGTCAAGCAACGTGGTGGCTTTATAGGTATATAACCCTGATTCCAGATTACCAATAGTAAGCCCTTCGTAGGTCTGATTGTTTGTAAATGAAAATTTTAATGGAACTGCCTTTTTTGCCTGTAATGTATCCGGTTCTTTGAGAAGCTCAAGTTGTATTTCCCTGTTGTAAATTTTTTCGTGATTGTCATTATACGTTTCGGCGTTAAAAATAATCTTATCATTTTCTGTATATTCATCTTCAAGCGGATAAACCCTGAATTTTTTCAAATCATGCTTTGTCATCAGGTATTGAGTGACACTTTTAATCAGTTCACATGTATGGTTTTCAGGTACGGTTTGAGAATTTTCGAATAACCGCCATTTCCATATTCCTTCCCCTGTCAGCAGTGCATTTTTAACATTCCCTTTTTCATTAAGCAATAAAAGCGGATTTTGAGTAACGACAGCCCCCACTTGCTGAAATAAAACTATTTCGGAACCGGGGGTGATGACATACTCCCCATACAATACCTCCAAAGGTGGCGCTTTTGCAATAAAATTTTTTTGCTCGGTACTAATATTGAATTTTTCAAACTGGGGATTAACTACAGCAGTAACCTGGTCTGTTCCTTTCGGAGAATTTATGATGCAACCGGGTTTTAAAATCTCCAGTTCTTTCGTCTGACTTATTGCACCCATAATATAAAAAACGGGAATGTCCTTTGAAATAAAACGGGCTGGCAGTTCATTTCCAAGTTGTTTACTATTTGGAATCTGATGAAAAATAACCAACTGGGGGTTTTCCTTTTCAAGTCCAATGTCATTTGAAGTAGTTATTGTTTTTAAATCAACATTATAAGTTTCATTTTCCTGCAGGCAGTACAGTAAGGTTTTAAGATCGGGATGCGGAACTGCCGCGATAATTAGAATTTTTTCTTTCTTTCGCTGAAAATCTATGTATGCATTCCGGGAGTTGTTAGTGGTTGTAAACTCTCCTTCTACTGGTAAAATCTGAACCGTAACTATTTCTTTGCCGGTAGTGTCACCGTTCAGAATGAACTCAACTCGAAAAAACTCTTTAGACGATGAAATTGTAATTTCTTTGCTTGCGAGCAAGCGGTTGCGGTTTCTGACTTCCACCCTGCCGGTGCTTCCCTGCAGGTTAAAACTGGAAATTTCAGCTATGACAGGAAATTTATTCCCACCGAAAACATTTTTGTTATAAACCAGATTTTTTAATACAATGTCTTTTTTTTGTGTAGTGTCCCCTATAGCAATTACATATACAGGTTTCTTTGATGGCGACAACTCGGGGCTGGTTCCTTTATTGTAAATTCCATCGGTAAGTAGTAAAAAGCAAGTTTGATTTCTGTTTTCAAACTCTTCCTCGGTTTTATTAAAAAAATCAGAAAAATCTGTATTGTGAAAATCAAAAGGAATGTCACTAACCTTCTTTTGTTCTTTGTATCCACCCATATTTCTAATTTGTACTTCATAGCCGTAAGCAGTTAAATTATCAATCAAGCTATCCAACCCCTGCTTTAACCGGATTAATTGAGCGCTGTCTTCAACCAAACCGATAGAACGTGAATTATCAATTCCTACCACTAAAACAGGATTTTCATAAATTTTTTCCTCTACGCGTAAATAGGGCTTTAAAAAAAGAATTAACAAAAGGGTTACGGTAAAAAATCTTAGAAAAAAAAGCAACCATCGTAATTTTTTTCCCCATTTTTCTTTCTTAGGATAAAGAAAAACAGATGCAATTAACCCACCTAACACACATAGGAATAAATAACCCGGGGGTAGCACTGTTTGAAAACTAAAAGAGAGTAGTTGCAATTTGATTAATTATTAATTTGTGATGTTTTTAAGAATCGGGGAAAATAACTATAAATAATCAAAAATTTGTGTATCTTCTTCTATAAATCCGACCTCACCCCAGCCCCTCTCCAAAAAAGTGGAGAGGGGTGAGAAATTTTTTGAATTTTTATACAGTTTATGTGGAAATCAAAATTTTTATGTAAGTTTGTCGTTTCAATATTTTAATACCGCCCTAAAGATATTGTTTTTCTTTATTGATAAGCTACTTTTAACTAATATAGTTCTTCTATGGATTGTAAAAATAAAGTTTTTGTAAGAAGAATCTCTGATTCGCTCTTAATCCTGCTTCTGGTTGCTTTTTCTCATGTAACAACCTTTTCACAGGGATTAATGCAAGTTTCCATAACTGCCGACCAGAATAATATCTGCAGAGGGGATACAGTTACCCTCACCGTGAGTGTAAATGGAGGCACCGGACCTTATACATACACTTGGTTAAACCCTACAGCAAGCGATTCTGTTGTAAAAGTTACCCCTTCTTATTCAACTGTTTATGGGTTACAAGTAACCGATGCATTGGGTGCCGATACTACAAGAAACATACTGGTTACCGTTCGTCAAAAGCCCAAGCCGGATTTTTCTCTTGATACCGTGTGTGTAGGTTCTTCTATTTCAATTACCGACAAATCCAGCATGCCTTCCCAGTCCTGTTCTGCTGATTTAATAATGTCTGAATATGTAGAAGGGTCAAATTTTAGTAAAGGAATTGAAATCTACAACGGCACAAACCGAACGATAAATTTAACCGGTTATACAATTCAATGTTATTATCGGAATAGCGGAACCATCAGACCCGCTTATAATTTGAAGTCATTTGATTTAATTCCCGGTAATGCTTACGTACTTTGTAATCCAAGAGATACTTCCGTTGTTGACCCATTATTAAAGGCCAAAGCAGACGACGATTCTACTTCCATTGATGCTTTTGATTTTAATGGAGATGACGCATTGGTCTTAAGGAATCCCGAAGGAATTATCGTTGATTTTTTTGGCAAGGTAAATGACCCATCTGCATCTAGCGGAAAATGGGATGATGGTGTTGCAAATTCAAAGGACCATACTCTCATACGTAACTCTAACATAAATTATGGAGCAGTAAACGACCCAGATAGTTTTTTACCAGGGCAACAGTGGGATGAAAAAAGTAAAGATTTTTTTGATAACCTTGGCATTCATACAATGAATTGTCCAACTCCTGCGATTGCATCTTATAAATGGAAATATGGGGATGGGGACTCTTCTGATACAAACGGTTCTCACCAGTATGTTTATGGGACAACAGGTGAATTTTCTCTTAATCTCACTCTCACCTCCGATAATGGTTGTTCAGCCGATACTACCGTTGAAACTGAGATTTTATCCAAATCAACGATTAGTATAGATACCGGCTTTGGTTATACTAAATTCTGTGAAGGCGGCAGAATTCTATTGTCTTCACCCGCTCCAAACGGTAATCAATGGTATAGAGACGGTTTGCCTGTGGATAACGAAACATTTAAAACGTATGAGGCAAAATCAGGAGGAACCTATCAATTAAAAGTCAACTATGGTTGTACAGATACCATTACCGCCCCTCTCCAAATCACTGTTTTTGAAAATCCAATTCCCAAAATAACCGGTGATTCAATTTTATGTGAAGTGGATTCAGCCGTTTTATCGATTGATTTGGGCGGGCTGAAATCATATAGGTGGCTCTTAAACAGTGATACTACCTTAGTAACCGATAGTTCTTTTACCTATTATGGTTCAACCGGCACTGATGGGGACGTGTTTGATGTTATTGTAACAGATACGAATAATTGCATTGGAAATTATAGCGATTTTAACATACGGGTTTTCGAGATTCCCAATGTTTCCATTTCAGGTACAATAAGTGACACTCTTTGCCCAGGGAAAAAAGTTTCTCTGGATGGCACGACCCCTAACGTTTCCTTATATATATGGATGGTGGACGGAGATACCGTTAAATCCAATCCATTGCCCGATTTTGATTTTACAGCTCCTACATTCAGAGATACTCAGGAAGTTAAACTCATAGGAATAACTCCCGATGGTTGCAGTAATTTTGCTATCGTAAATTTTTTAACGATTGATTCCGTAAAAGCAGGTAATTCAGAAACCTTTTGTTCTAACGAAAAACCCTTGGTTTTAACCGGAGGAATTCCCTCGGATGGCATCTGGTCTTCTAAAGAAATTGATGTGGATGAAAAAGGGATGATTACAGAAACCCCTTTGCTTTCCGGAAATTATTTGGTCACCTACTCTTTTGCAGAATGTACATCCGAAAAAATAATCAGCATTAAAAGTTCAACCGCTCCAACTGATAAAAAGGTTTGTTTGAATGAAGGACCCTTTTTGTTGGGAAACGGTATTCCAGGAGGTGGAATCTGGGCAGGTCCTGGCTTAATTAACGCTTCTTTAGGAAATGTTGATACGGCAGGGTTAAGTGGTTCTGCCGACTACATTTATACTGTGGATGGTTGTAAAGATACCATAACGATTTTTTTCACCAACAGAGCTGTTGCACCAACCATTAAATGTGATTCTTCTTCATTCAGCACTGTTTATTTTTCATGGAATGCCATTCCGGATGTTTCCAATTATTTTATAAGTGAAATGGGCTTTCCTTTTATCAATAAAGGAAACATCACTTCCTATTCTGTTTCAAACCTTTTTGAAAACCAAACAGTCACCTTGCAGGTTTACAGTCAAAACAACGATTGCGGAGCTGATACTTCAACTCTGGCTTCATGTGTCACCAAAGCATGTGTTCCCTACTCTATAAAAATGACACGCAGTGACAGTAATTTATGTGTGGGTGAGAAGACATCAATTAAAACGGAAGTAACCGGAGGAAAAGGACCGTTTACTTTTACGTATCTTAATTCTATCAACACTTCCGACCCTGCAATTGTTTTTGCTCCTCTTGATACGTTAAATAGTTATCCAACGGGTTATTGGGTAAAAGTTACCGTACGCGACCAGAGTCAAAAAACTTGTCAGTCGGTGCCTTCCAAGTTAGTGGACAGCTTACAAATTTTTGTTTATCCTAAACCGAAAGTCACCATTTATGCAGATACCATTGGAGTAAACGAGACGGGGTTAGTCAGATTTTATGATCCCGATTCAACCGGAATTATCATGTACAATTGGAATTTCGGCGATGGAATTACAGGCGATAAATCAAATCTTTTACATTTCTATCCGGATAGTGGCAGTTATTCCATAAACCTGCAGGTAAAAAATAGTTACGGTTGCAGTTCAAATACATCCAAAATTTACCTTGTAAATTCCGCTGGGGTCAAAATTGACTCTGTGTTAAATCTTGTTATCGTTAAAATTGATACGGTGAAAACAGTGATTTTTCCAACTATTTTCTCTCCAAACAACGACTTGCGTAATGACTTATTCAGACCCTTGCCTTTAGGAAAAATGACAGAGATGAAAATGGAAATTTTTAATCGATGGGGGCAGAAAATTTTTGAAACCAATGATCCCGTGGGTGGATGGAATGGCAATTATCCTAATGGCAAACCATGCGACCTCGGAACTTATATTTATAGCGTAACCGGAAAAGACGCAAAAGGGAATGCCCTGCATAAAGCAATCAGGGGGAGCGTGGTTTTAATCAGATAAATTTTTTATTGAGTAAAAACACGGTGCACCGTGTTTTTACAAAAATCAATTATATAATCGTATTGATTGTTTGACAATCATTATTTCGTTAAGTTTAAAGGGTTTTTAATGTTCATAAAAATTTTTAATACTATGTTAAAAAAAATATTTATTTTCATAGTGCCACTTATGTGGTACGTAAGTCCTCAGTCGTTCGGGCAGGACCCGTTATCTTCTCTAAATTACAGCATCTCGCCTGAATTTCATCCTGCTTTTGCGGGTATAAATGAAGCGTACAATTTTGGTTTCCGGTTACGGAAATACTCTCCGGTTCCAGACGTTGAGTTCAGCACGATGACTGTAAGCACTGATTTACCTTTTTACCTTCAGAAAAATAAATTTGGATTAGGGGTCTCCGTAAATCAGGACAAAGCAGGGGGGTTAAATACTTCAACAGCTTCCACAGCCATTGCTTACGATGCTCCGTTGGGTGGAATTATTACGGGACATCATCTGCGCTCTGGTTTGCAATTTATGCTTACCCATAAATCACTCGATACTAAGAAACTGTATTTTGAAGACCAATATACTCCCGGGGGAACTTTTAACAATTCCACACAAGATGTTTTATCGAATCCTGATAATGATTTTAATTTTGATCTTAATTTTGGAATTTTATATTATAAATCAAATCCTCCTGGAAAGGAAAGTCGTTTTCTACCCTATCTTGGGGCAGTCATGCGCAGGGTTAATTTTTCGGAAAAGAAAAACTTTGGTGAACCTGGCGATATTTCTTCCAGATATACAATTATGACCGGTGGAGATTGGAGGATTTCAAAATCATTTAGTTTGAAACCCGGAATTACTTATTATTATCAAGGCACCAGAGAGATGTTTTCGGGTGATTTAGGATTTGAAATCTCATTACCTGCCAAAGAGGGAAGCAACCCGGGTGCTTTAGCTTTAGGCGCATCTTTCAGGAATGAAGATGCCACTGCCTTTTACATTGGGTTAGATTATAAGAATTTTAAAGTTGCCTTTGCCAGTGATTATTCTTTAAGCGAATTTAATTCAGGTGATTTTGGTGCTTATGAAATTTCAGTTGGATTTTACATTGACAGAAAAAATCCATCCGTCAGTTCGTTTGAAAAATCTGAAAATGAAAGTGAAGCAGAAAGCAGTGTTGATACAGATAGAATTTTATTGCCGTTTCCGAGATTTTAGTTTCGCGCATATACTACTCTAAAATTTACCCTCATCCCATCCCACCATCTACCTGTAGTACATGGCCAGTAACATAGGAAGATAAATCCGAAGCAAGAAATAACGCCGCGTCTGCCACTTCTTTTCCCTCCCCTAACCGTTGCAAAGGAATCATAGCTTTCCATTTCTCCTGCGCTTCGGGCGAAATCTGTTCTGTCATTTCTGTCTTAATAAATCCCGGCGCAATTACATTCACTCTTATATTACGCGAACCGATTTCCTGTGCCAGAGATTTCGAAAAGCCAATAATACCTGCTTTTGAAGAAGCATAATTTACTTGACCTGCATTTCCATTTACTCCAACCACCGAGCTGAGATTAATTATTGAGCCATTCCTTTGTTTCAAAAAATATTTAATGGTTGCTTTAGATAAATTAAAAACAGATTTTAAATTTACCGACAAAACATCATCCCAATCTTTTTCGGTCATTCTTAAAATCAGATTATCTCTGGTTATTCCGGCATTGTTTACAAGAATGTCGAGTTGTTTAAATTCAGTGATCACTTGCTGGATTAATTTTTCGGCCTCCGGAAAAACAGAAGCATCCGAGCAAAACCCTTTAGCACAAATTCCCATAGCATTTAATTCATCTTCAAGCAATTTAGCTTTTTCATGATTGGATATATATGTAAAAGCAATGTGAGCTCCTTCTTGAGCAAAACGCAAAGCAATAGCTCGTCCAATGCCACGGGTGGCACCGGTAATGAGGGCTGTTTTTCCGGTTAATAGTTTCATGGGGGTGGAGAAAGTATTTAGTGTTTAGTGTTTAGTGTTTAATGTTTAATGTATTCATTTGGACAGATCTATATGTTTTCCTTTAAAGTTTTTCACCAAACGAGAACAAATTTACAAAAAAAAAATACTCATTTAGAATTCCCAACATCAATGTTCTCTTTCGTTCTCCAGATTCCATCATCAAAATACAATCCATCGAAAGTACCGTCCGGCAACATCATAAACCCTTCAAAAAGAATGAGGTCTTCCGGTTGAAATCCATCCACGGAAGGAGGAGCTAAGTGTGAAAAAATAATCATGTCTTCTTTGGATTGATAATGCAATGACATGGGAGCATCTTTTTTATATTCTAAAATTACACGGTTTTTTAACTCACCATAAACCTCAAAAAATGGTCCTCCCAACACAAGGGTGTCCTTAACTTTTTTTTGGGATTTATAAACCGGTTCAAACTTAGCCACGTCTATAACTTTTTTATTACTGTAAAAATCATTTCCATCCCAACCCAATAAAACATACCGGGTTCTTTCTTTAGTACTGGTTTTTTTAATAATCTGAAAATATAATGCTCCGTACCACCCCTCTTTTCCGGTTGTGGTACATTCCGGATCAGGCAAAAAATCAGAATTATCAAACAGAGGATATAGTTCGAGTTTATCAGGGTTATTTCTTTGAAAACAACCATAATGACGCATGAAGCCATTGTCCCTGATCCAATACCATGTAAATATCCGGAATGAATCATCCGGTGCGCGAATAATGGAAATTAATTTTGAAAGAGAATCAAAAGGGTATAAATAGGAGTTGTTTAGTTTCAGTGAAGTTACCAGTTTTCTTACTAAGAGATGTGCCGCATTTCTGCGCACCGTATCTTTTTTTGAATGGAGTAAACTATCGGCAAGTGCAATCATTTCACCCTCGTAAGTTTGAAATTTTTTAATTTCTTTTTTATTTAGGGATTGTGAATATAAAAGGGAGGATGTGTGCTGACATAAATAAAACAAAAGGAATGGGAGGTATATATAATTTTTAGCAACATTCATACATCAAATCCCGTTAGTTTTTTAATTTTTCGTGAACAATGATAGAAGACCAATTTTCAGGGGAAAAATAACTTTTATTATTATAAGTAAATGAAACAATTCCTTTTTCATACCAATGCTCAAAGGCACAAAAGTCATCCATTACTTTTTTCAGGATTGATTGTTGAAAGAGAAAAAAATTGAATAACATCCCTGCAATGAAGGCAAAAAAACCCACAGTTGCCACAACCCATGATTTCAGTAAAATACTTCCTAAAATAGAAAGTCCCAGTATTGTGTAAGTGATAATCCTTAAATACCGGGGAGTGAACGTAACGAAATCTTCAGCGTTAAATTTTTTAAAATCAATAAAAACCTTTTCTGAACCCGTAGAAAACTTTCTTTTTAAAATTTCATAAGAATCAAACTTGTTTTGATTCAGAATATCTTCCTGTTTTGGATTATTTATTTTTTCTTGCAGAAATTTACTCAAAACCTGTTCTGATTCCTCATTAATCTTTTGGGAAATTTGGTTTTGATTTCCTCCTATTTCGTGTATCATAGGTTTTTTTTGGGAAATAATTTTCTAAAAAAAATTACTTCGATGTCCATTCTGATTCGTAATTCTTAATTCACTCTCTCCAGCACAATGGCTGTCGCTCCTCCCCCACCGTTGCATATACCTGCCACTCCGATGTGACCGTTTTTCTGTTTCAAAACAGAAGTTAGCGTAATGGTAATCCGTGTGCCACTGCAACCGATAGGATGGCCGAGCGCCACTGCTCCTCCCAATACATTCACTTTGGCGGGATCTAATTGGAGTATTTGATTATTAGCAATAGCCACTACCGAAAATGCTTCGTTGATTTCATAAAAATCTGCTTTATTTCCATTCAAACCTGCCAACTTCATTGCTTTAGGAATAGCTAATGATGGGGAAGTTGAAAATTTTTCCGGTTCCTGCTCTGCATCGGCAAAACTCATAATCCTGGCAATAGGTTTAATTCCGAGTTCTTCCACTTTCTTTTTACTCATCAGTACGACTGCCGCGGCGCCGTCATTTATTTTTGAAGAATTAGCCGCTGTCACCGTACCTTCTTTTTTAAATACCGGCTTCAAGGATTTAATCTTGTCAAATTTAACTTTTTTATATTCCTCGTCTTGTGTCACTTTTACGGGGTCGCCACCTCTTACAGGAATTTCTACCGAAGAAAGTTCCTCAGAAAATAATTGATTCTGCCATGCATTCGTAGAACGGGAATAGGATTCAATGGCATAATTATCCTGCTCTTCTCTTGATATATTCATCTCAGTAGCACAAAGTTCAGCCGCCGTGCCCATGTGAAAATCATTATAAACATCCCATAATCCGTCTTTAATAATCCCATCCATAACCTGACCATGTCCCAACCGGTAACCATTTCTCGCTTTATCAAGATAGTAAGGAACATTCGACATGCTTTCCATCCCACCGGCAACTACCACATCGCTAATTCCAAGCATGATACTTTGTGCCGCGAAGACAATTGCTTTCATACCTGAAGCACAAACTTTATTCACGGTTGTGCAAGTGGTTCCCGGAGTAAGACCGGCAAAAATGGCGGCTTGCCGGGCTGGTGCCTGTCCTAAACCAGCGGAAAGCACATTGCCCATATATACCTCCTGAACATCGCTGGGTTTGATATGTGCTCTTTCTACAGCATTTTTTATGGCTACAGCGCCTAATTGGGTTGCGGTAAGAGAGGACAAAGTGCCTCCAAAACTACCGATAGGTGTCCGTGAAACTGATACTATAAAAACTTCTTGCATGGGGGTTGGGGAAAAAAAGATTTCCAAACTTACGTAAAATCTTAATAATTCACAATCATATAAAAAACAGGTTTTCCACCCCCTGCCCCCGCCAGCGGGGACACATTCCGAATTTTACCCACACAAAACGTCAGAGAGCCAAAAAACACATAACATAAAACACATAACAAAAAATGAATTAAGAAAATCCTACCAATCCGGACCCTCTCTTTTCCTGGATTTTTCCGGCTTTTTTTGCAACTGTTGTAAATATTGCTTTTCTGCACTGCGTAGCGCTTCAAGAATCATTTTAGCTTTATCCGGTGATATTTTCAATGGCTTCACCGGTTTTGACTGATTGGGTTGAATAGCATTGCTCGAATCCTTTTTTTGTTCTTTGTCATCTTTTTTTCCTTCTTTTCCTTCGTTGGATTTTTCCTTTTCCTTATCTTTTTTGTCTTGCTGATCTTTAGAATTTTTTTCATCCTCTTTGTTCTTATCACCTTGCTTTTCGTTCTCTTGATTTTCTTTTTTATCATTTTGCCCTTGTTTATCCTGTTGATTTTGCTTGTCTTTCTTATTTTGTTCGTCTTTATTCTGTTGGTTTTGCTTATCCTGATGGTCTTTGTTCTTCTGATCCTGTTTATCCTGTTGGTCCTTGTTCTGTTGATCCTGTTTTTTATTATCCTGATTCTGTGGATTATCTTTTAATATTTTCTTCAGCAGTTCGTAATTAAACCGTGCATCTTTATTGGAAGGATCCTGCTTTAACGCTTCTTTGCTGAGTTCCAGGGCATCTTTATATTGTTTTTGCTGAAAAGCCAAAACAGAGGATTGCTGTAATGCCTGTGAACGTAATTTCTTATCGGTTGAAGCCAACACTTTTTGATACTGCAACAATGCCGCTGATGAATCACCGCTTAAAAGAGTGGCGGTGGCAAGATTCATTCTCACATGATCGTCTTCATTTTTTAATGAATCCAGCAGATAGGAAAATTTTTCAATAGCTTTTTTATATTCTTTATTCTGGAATGCCTTGGTTCCTTCTGCTTTCAATTTATTTTTTTTGCGGATTTCTCCTGCACCATCACTGGCAAGGGAGAATTGGGAAATGAGGAATAAAATTATATAAATAAGTTTCATAAATATAAAATAATAATGAGAGCCCTTAAAAACTAAACTTGCTTTTAAATTCATTCAAATCCAATATGAGTTCTTTTTCCTTAACAGATTTAATTTCCTGAATACGCTCGTCTTGCTTTACAATTAAACTTCTCATGCTGATATTCTGGTTGACGTGCGTCATTTCCAATTCCGGATACAATGATTTCAAAACGCTTACTACCTCATTAACTTTGAAAGAACTTTCTACTAAATTATAAATTTCCGGTTTTAATTCTGAATAATAAATTTTACTTAAAAACGTGCACAATCTATCAATATGAATAAATGACCTGTATTGATTTCCGTCTCCAAAAATTCTGATTCGTTTTGAAAAGTTTGTCTCAAAAATAAATTTATTTATTACAGAATCAAAGCGCATGCTTTTGCTATAACCATACACATTTCCGAAACGAAAAATGTATGTCTTTGTTTCGGAATCAATCAATCTTCTGACATGCTCCTCACCACGCATTTTAGAAACACTATAAAAGGTTTTTGGATTAAGAGGGGACTCCATTGTTAATTCCTCTGTGGAAGATCCATAAACAGAAATACTGCTGGCATAAATAAATTTTTTAACTTTGCTTTTTTCGACTAAATAAACAAGTTCAGCAGTTCCCCAATTATTTACTTGGTCAAATTCATGCGGGCTGTAATCGGCAAACGGAGTGGTTACTTTAGCCGCTAAATGAAAAACGATATCCGCTTTTTCAACCTCTTTGCTTAATTTCCGGGAATCAAGAATATCTCCTTTTACAAATCGTAATCTACTGCTGTCTATCTTGGTTTTTCCAAGGAAAAAATTATAGTTACCACGATTTAAATTGTCATAAATTACAATAGATGAAACTGCACTATCATTGAGCAATTTAAAAATCAATTCGGTTCCAATATATCCCGCTCCTCCTGTAATTAATAAGTTCATAGTATTATTTTATTATTAAATCCGTATGTAAACCACATTCGTTTTTATTCATGCCATACCACCTGGATGCTCTTTCATTATCAAATTCAAATTTTCTGGTGCAAGGTGCGCATCCTATGCTTTTATATCCATTCTGCACCAAAGGATGTTCCGGTAAATTGTGCAATTTCCTATACTCTTCAATTTGTTCAAAATTCCAATCAATAATTGGATGAAAGCGCAACGTATTATAAGGAGCGTGCTCCACATTTTTTAAATTTTTTCTGGTGGTATTCTGATCCGCTCTTATTCCACTTATCCAGACATCATAAATTTGTAAATAGGGCTCAATGGGTTGTGTCTTATTCAAATAACAGCAATAATCGGGGTCGGATATAAAATAAAATTGTCCTTCCTCGTCTTTTTGCTGAATTTTGGATACAGCAGAACGAACATCTATGAGATTCAAATGTAATTGTTTAACAATTTTATCTCTGAAAGAAATTGTTTCCGGAAAATGAAATCCGGTGTTGATAAACAAAACATCCACTTCAACATTTATACTGCTTACTATATGCAGTAACGGAATACTATGCGTTTGAAAAGAAGAAGAAGTGAATATCTTTTTTCCTTCCGATTTGTATTTTAAAAGTTGATCTTTTATTTCTTTTATAGACATATTATGTTCTTGAAATTTATGGAATAATTAATAAAATTAACCGCTAATTTACACTAATTATTCGCGAATATACGCGAACAAAGAAATATAAAAAATAATCGATAGTTAACGCTATTTATTCGCGTGAATTCGCGGTTATTTTATTTTTTCTATCCTCACAAATTAATTCTAAACGTTTTCACCGTTATCAAAATATCCAGCAAAATTAAACCTAAAGCCGGAATTAAAAAATAATAATATTTATCGGCTGAGATATCCACCATTTTGGTATCTTGTAATTCTCCGGCAATTCGGTCAATGGACTTGATAAGCGCAGGGGATTGATTCTCTTTTTCATTAATCTCGTAGTATGCACCTCCGGTGATGGAAGAGAGTTTTTTTAATAATTCTGATTTTAGTTTGGTAATCACATCATTTCCTGTTTCGGTGTCTTTCTTATTCTGTCCTGAATTTAAGGGAATAACTCCTCCTTGTTCAGTACCTACTCCCAGTGAGAATAATTTTATTCCATTTTCCTTCAATTCCTCCGCTTGCTCCTCCGCCTGCTGGCTGAAGTCCTCACCGTCGCTGATAAGGAGAATAATTTTGGCATGTGGACTTTTTCCTTTTTCATCATCGCTGAGCAATTTTTCAGAGGCAAGAGCAAGCGCAGGACCTATCTGCGTTCCTCCGGATGGCACTAATCGTGTGGACAATGTCTCAATAAAAAGATTCAACGCCCCTCTGTCATACGTCAGAGGACATTGAACAAACGGTTCGGATGAAAATATCAGAATTCCAACACGGTCAGAGTTAAACGCCTCGACTAGTTTTTTAAGTTCAAATTTTACTTTCTCTAACCGTGAGGGTTGTACATCCATGGAATTCATTGAATTTGAAAGGTCAACAGCCACCAGAATGTCTTTTCCTATCGCTTTTATTTCCTTTTTTTCTCCACCCCAGCCCGGTCCCATTAATGAAAAAATAATTAAAGTAAAATAAGAACTTCTGAGAAGGGTCTTGAAAATATTATTGAAATGGAAAATTTTATTTTTTAAACGGAAGGAAATCCGATAAATCCTGAAAATCCATAGAAAAATACCTACGCCAAAAATTATAGCAAAGATTATATAAAGGTTTTCAAAAGGGTAATTGAATATCATGAGTTTAAAAAATCAAATTAAAATCCTATAAACACAGTAACTCGCTATGTACGCCAACGCACTAAGATAAAAAAGTTGAATAAGCGGCCATTTCCATCCTTTAGTTTCACGAAACACAACCGCAAGTGTACTCATACATTGCATAGCAATGGCATAAAAAATCATAAGGGAAAAAGCGGTTGCCGGCGTAAATACGGGCAAACCGGTTTTTTCGTTTCTTTCAGCCCTCATTTTTTCCTGAAGTGTTTTTGTTTCGTTGGAAGACCCTGACACGCTGTAGATGGTGGACATGGTTCCCACAAAAACCTCCCGTGCGGCGAAAGAAGTAATGAGCGCAATTCCAATTTTCCAATCAAAACCCAAGGGACGAATTATTGGCTCAATAGAACGACCGATAATTCCTGCATACGATTCCTGAAGTTTCCGCGAATCAATCAGTTTCTGAATATCCTGTTCATTCATTCCCGAAAATTGGGGAGTGTTTTTTACTTCCTGCTCTATGGTTGAAAAAGTGTCACCGGGAGCAAAACTTGCCAGTACCCAGAGGACAACAGAAATAGCTACAATGACTTTTCCGGCATCAAAAATAAAAACACGCGCTTTTTCCATCATCTCAACAAATACATTTTTCCATCTTGGCGTTCTGTAAACAGGTAGTTCCATCATAAAAAAACCTTTCTCTTTTGTTTTAATAAAAATTTTTAATACAATCGCCGTCAGCAATGCGGCTATAAATCCAAATAAGTATAATCCCATCAAGGTTAATCCCTGTAAATTAATCCATCCAAACATTTTTTTATCGGGGATAGTCAATGCTATTAAGATAGTGTAAACCGGTAACCGGGCACTGCAACTCATAAGGGGAATAATAAATATAGTTATGAGCCGTTCTTTCCAATTGCTGATTATCCGTGTTGCCATAATTGAAGGCACGGCACAGGCAACTCCCGAGAGCAGTGGCACTACCGACCTTCCGTTTAATCCGAAACTTCTCATCAGTTTATCCATGATAAATGACACTCTTGCCATGTAACCGGTCTCTTCGAGAATGGCAATAAATGCAAATAATAATAAAATCTGAGGCAGGAACATGATGACACCACCCAAACCGGCTACAATGCCATCGGTGAATAAATCGGTAAGAATTCCTGAAGGCAAGATATCATGAATGACACCCGGCAGGTATGAAAAAAATATTTCCACCATTTTCATTGGATATGCGGCGCCTTCGAATAGGATTTGAAAAATAATAAACATAAGAATCAGAAATATTACGTATCCCCAGATTTTATGAGTCAGTATATTATCAAGGCGGTGTGAGAATTCCTTATCTACAGTGCCATTACCGGTAGTTACTACTTTTGAAATAATCTGGTCAATTATTTTATAACGGGTTACTATTTCCTGGGCGTGCATTTTATTAAGATCTGCGCATGAATTTTTACATAATTCTTCAATTTTCTTTTTCTTTTCTTCAGGCACGCTCCTAAGAAAACTGTATTGCTGTGCCACAAGAAATGCTTTATATTCATTCTTCAATGGCATTAATTCACAAATAGAGATTAATAATTCCGGGGCAAGTGGCTTTGCTGAAAAAACAGGTATTCCTTTGGTGTCAGGGTCTGCTTTAGACAGAACTTCTTTAAGTTCTTTAATTCCAGTACCGGTTCTTGCATTAATTTCCACAATATTAATTCCCAATACATTTTTAAGTTCCGGTGTATTAATTTTTATTTCTTTTCGTTTTGCAACATCCAGCATGTTCAAAGCCAGCACCGCAGGGAATTTCAGGTCAATAATCTGAGATAATAAAAGTAAACTACGTTTGAGATTTGAAGCATCCGCTATTACTATCACTTTATCGGGATAATCTTCTGATGCGGGATTACTCAGCACATCAATGACGACTTTTTCGTCTTCTGAGGAAGGATACAAACTGACAAGCCCGGGGAAATCGAGAATTGTAGCGGTAGATGACTCAGATAACCTGAAACTGCCAATCCTTTTGTCAACGGTGACACCCGGAAAATTGGCTACTTTCTGATTAAGTCCGGTAAGATGGTTAAAAAGCGAACTTTTCCCGGAATTAGGATTGCCGATGAGGGCGATTTTGAGGGGGCGGGTTGAGGGGGACAAGATTGACTATATAAAAGGAATGTTGGAATATAGAATATTTGATATTGGATGTTGGATGTTGGATGTTGGACGCTGGATATTGAATGCTTCTTATCAATTATAAACTTTTGATTCATCCAAAATAATGGTTCGCGCTTCTTCTAATCGTAACAGCAGGCAATACCCTGAAACCCAGAATGCCGCAGGATCGCCGAAAGGGGCAATTCGTTCAAGCCGGATTTTTTCACCCGGGAGACATCCCATTTCCATTAATTTAAGAGACACTTCGGAGTCAGAAAAATGGTCAATGATGGCTGATTCGCCTGTTTTGAGGTTTGCGGCTGTACGCATAAGCGTGCAAATTTCGTAAAATCTGATGAAATTCAATTATTTGTGTTTTTTTAATAAAAATAATTTAGGTTTTAGAAAAAAACATATAACAAAAAACATATAATTAAAAATGTATAAGTATGAACGCATTACAAAAACTATCATAAAAAATTTGAATAGTGGACTCCCTTAGTAATTTATTGTTATGTGTTATATGTTTTATGTTTTATGTTTTATGTTTTATGTTTTATGTTTTATGTTATATGTTATATGTTATTCATTATTTTTTCGTAAACTTGTTTACCTTTTGTATACAATAATTAACTGTCTTAACGCATCAAACAAGTATTTTGAATTACAAATTCTATCTCACAATGCCCCTCTACGCCGACCTTCTCCTCCCCCTTAAAGTAAACCAACTGTTTACGTATTCAATTCCGGAAAAATATTCAGAAACCGTTAAAGTGGGTCATAGAGCTATTGTTCAGTTTGGTCCAAAAAAGATTCAAACAGGATTAATATGGAGAATTCACCAGAATAAACCTGAAAATTATTTACCTAAGGAAATCATTCAGGTACTTGATGAGCATCCTGTTGCCACACAAAAATTAATGGATGTCTATCAATGGATTGCCGGTTATTACCTGTGCACGTTGGGGGAAGTGATGAATGCATCCATGCCTTCTGCATTGCGATTAAACAGTGAATCGAAAATATCGTTATTTGACGGGGTGACAGACCTTTCTGCCTTTGACCTGAATGAGAAAGAAAAAATTTTAGTGAAAGAAATTGCTGAAAAAGGAATCCTCACTTTTAATGAGGCGGAAAAAGTGATGGGATTAAAATCAGTGCACGGATTAATAAATAAATTAGTTGAGAAAAAAGCAATTACTGTTTTTGAGGAATTGGAAGAAAAGTTTCATCCTAAACTAATCAGGAAACTACGGCTAAAAAGTGAAATTCTTGAAAAAAAGGATGAATTAGAGAATATTTTGAACTCTCTGGAAAAGAAATCACTCATGCAGGATGCCGTTTTAAAATATCTGCAACGAATTCAGGATGCCGATCTGGGATTTTCGTCTGTAAAAAATAAATCAGGTGTTTTAAAATCAGAGTTTATTGAATCCGGAGTCAGTGAGTCATCTGTAAATACGCTTTCAAAGAAAAATATTTTTGAATTGTTTGATGAAGAGGTCTCGCGATTCGGGGATATTAACCTGTCAGAAAATCCCGAGATAAAGGAATTAAGTATTGAACAAAACTCAGCCATTACAAAAATAAATGATTATTTTAAAAATGGTGACACGGTTTTGCTTCACGGCATCACCGGTTCTGGTAAAACTGAAATTTATATTCAATTAATACGTGAATATTTATCCCGTGGAAAACAAATATTATACATACTGCCTGAAATTGCCCTGACTCATCAGATTGTGTCGAGAATCCGGAAAGGGGTTGGAGTTCCGGTGGGGATTTATCATTCAAAATTCACAGATAATGAACGGGCGGAGTTGTGGCACGATCTGGTGAAAAAGAAATTTCAAGTCATTCTGGGGGTGCGTTCCGCTGTGTTGTTACCGTTTGACGAATTGGGATTAATTGTGATTGATGAAGAGCACGATTCTTCCTATAAACAGAACGAACCTGACCCGAAATACCATGCCCGTGACACATCGCTGATAATGGCACAGATTCATAAAGCCAAGGTGTTGCTTGGTTCTGCTACTCCATCGTTGGAAAGTTATTTTAATGCCACTAATGGGAAATGGGGATTGGTAGAACTTACACAACGGTATGGCACGGCGCAGTTGCCTGTAATAAATCTGGTGGATATGAAAAAGGAAAAAAAATGGAAGCGGATGAAAGGTCATTTTTCGTCAAATCTTTTTCAGGAATTGCAGGATTGTCTGACCAGGAATGAGCAGGCAATATTGTTTCAAAACCGAAAGGGATATTCACCCTATTTAAGTTGTGCCACTTGTTTCTGGATTATGAAATGCAAAAACTGTAATGTAAATCTTACCTATTATCTCGGCACCCACGAATCGAAGTGTCATTATTGTGGTTATACATCTCCCCCTGCAACCGTTTGTCCTGATTGCGGGAATAATAATATTAAACTAAATAGTTTTGGTACCGAAAAATTAGAAGATGAACTGCACTTATTATTACCCGATGCAAAGGTACAGCGCATGGATCTGGATACGACAAGAAGCAAGACCTCGTATCAGGAAATATTGGAAAATTTCGGAAGCGGTAAGACACAGATTCTAGTGGGAACGCAGATGGTCACCAAGGGATTGGATTTTGAAAATGTGAGCTTAATCGGAATTATGGATGCTGACCAGATGTTGAATTATCCGGATTTCCGTTCTCATGAACGCAGTTATCAACTGATGGAACAAGTGAGCGGGAGGGCGGGCAGGAGAGAGAAACTCGGCAAGGTTTTAATTCAATGCAAGGATACGGAGCATCCTATTTTAAATTTTGTTTATTATCATGACTACAAACGAATGTATGAATATGAACTGGAGTTAAGAAAAAGGTTTTTATACCCACCCTTTTCACGATTAATACAATTTACCTTAAAGCATGCAGACGAAAATTATCTCAGTAACGGTGCCAATTTATTGACAAAAAATTTAAAAGTGTCATTAGGTGCCACAAGGGTAGTTGGTCCTGAAACGCCTTTTGTCAACAAAATCCGCAATAAATACATATTAAATCTGATGGTTAAATTGGAAAGGCAGGGGTTGGATTTGAAAAAGTGTAAAAAAATTATTACCGATATTTTAAATGACCACAGGATGAGAGAAGGATTTAAAGGAATTTACGTGGTGGTGGATGTGGATCCTGGGTGAGAGAAGATGTTTATAATTTGATATTTTCACGGACAAAGCATGCTAGTAATAAAAAAAATCATACTACTGTTCCTTGCTGAGCTGTTAACTTCTATCATTGCGTTCAGCCAGATTCAAATTCCTCCTTCGGAAATTGATTCCCTGAAAAATAATTTAAACTCTATTACTGAAGATACTTCCCGGATTAAAACCCTTTTAAATTTAGCAGGTGCATATACATTTCAGAATCCGGATAGCAGTTTATTATATGCGGAGGAGGCAAAAAAATTATCAAAAAAATTAAAAAAACCATTCGATTTTGCCAGGTCATTGGGAATCATTGGTTGGAGTTATTATTTGAAAGGAAATTATAATAATGCTCTTTGGAATTATAATAAAAGTTTGTCCATCTTGCAGGCATTAAGAGGGAAAGATTCCCGTAAATTAAACTATGAAATTGTAAAATTCAGCTCGGCGCTTTATGGAAATATTGGAGTAGTTTACTCCGAGCAGGCAGATTATCCCAAAGCCCTTGGTAATTTTTTCAAGTCACTGAAAATGTCTAAGGAAATCGGTGATAAAAAAGAAACTGCACGACATCTTGGGAATATTGGTAATGTTTATTTTTTCCAATTGGAATATAAAAAAGCGCTTGCATATTTTATAGATGCAATAAAAATTGCACACGAATTAGAATTTAACGAATTAGAGGCAAATACACTGAGTAATGTGGGGGCTATTTACCGTAATCAGGCAAATGATGAATGTTCTAAGGGAAATATCCTGTACGCCTTAGAAAAAATTTACCCTGAATCAATTACCTATTTTACAAAGTCACTTAAATTAGCCCAGAAATTTGGCTATAAACATTTAGAAGCAGTTTCTCTTGACAATTTAGGGCTGATTTTTTCTGACCAGATGCAATACATATGTATGTATCCCAAAAATGACTCTTTGCTGAAAAATATTTCATCAGCAGATTTCATTGAGACATGTGATTCCCTTCGCAATAAAGCAATGAATTTTTATTTAAGAGCATTAAAAATAGATGACGAATTACAAAACATAAGTGGTTCGGTTATGCATCTTGGGAATATTGGCTCATTATTGGTAAACTCCGGAAAATTTTCAGAAGGTGAAAAATATCTAAAACAATCCATTGCTATCTGCGACACGATAGGGGATTTGCAAAGTTTAAAGGAATATAGTTTTATACTGAGTCATTTGTACGATACTTTAGCAAACCTTCAAGGTTTAGCCGCGCAGACAAACCTTCAAGGTTTAGCCAGGCGCGAGCCAAAGCAAAACCTTGAAGGTTTGCCGGGGTTATCCTCAAACGATTATTACAAACTTGCCTTTTTTCATTACAAAAAATATAGTTCAGCTAAAGATTCCATTTTCAGCGAGGAAAAAGCGATTGATATTGGTAGAATTGAGACGCGCCATGAATTGGACATGATTGAATATAAACGACTACAGATAGAAAGAGAAAAAGCGTTAAAAGAGGCCGTGGCTCTTCAAAGAAGAAATACATTGGAATATTCCGGAATTTTAATCGGAATCTTTATATTATTTTCTATTGTTTTTATTTTAATAAGATTTAATTTACCTCAATGGATTATTGAGTTGTCTGTTTTCATTCCATTTTTGATCTTATTTGAATTTGTACTGGTATTATTGGATCCTTATTCAGAACGTGTGACAAGCGGTGAACCTCTTTTCAAACTACTCATAAATGTTATACTTGCGGCATTAATTTTTCCAGTACATACCTTTTTTGAAAAAAAGCTGAAGCAGAGAATTTATAATGGTAAAAACACAGAGAATTCAAATCAGTCAACGTATCATGAGTCTGCCATTTTGAAAACAGATACAGATGGAAGTTCTGTAATATTCAGAGGATTAATCTTTTTTTTAGGATGGTTTTTTATATCACTTATTAATAGTGGTTTTTATAAAAAAACTGATGTAACTAAAACCGTTTTAGTAGATTCATTAATGCAAAAACTTAAAATTTTAAATCAATCTTCTGAGTCATATAAAAGGGATACGGAAAAGGTAAATACCCTTAATGCCATTGCTTGGGAATTGCGCATTGATAATACTACGGAAGCGATAAATTATATTAACAAATCGCTGGAACTTTCCAAAAAAATTAATTTTAGAAAGGGCACTGCCGCCGCTCATCGCTCATTAGCCAGCATTTCCTACAATCAGGGAAATTATCCTATGGCATTGGAGCATCATTTTATTGCATTTAAAATATCCGAGGAGAGCAATGACAAGATTGCCTCAGCAAACACGCTTGGTAATATAGGTTTAGTTTATTGGAAACAAGGAAAATATACGGATGCGATTTCCTTTTATTTTAAAGCATTGGATATGGCTACTTTGTCAGGAGATAAAAATAGAATTTCCATTAACCTTGGCAATATTGGAATTGTATATGCCGAACAAGCAAATTATCCAAAGGCACTTTTTTATTATTTCAAGGCATTGAAAATAAAGAAAGAACTTGGAAATAAATCTGAAATTGCCCTTACGCTTGGGAATATTGGAAACATTTATTTTTATGAAGGTGACTACATTAAAGCATTGGATTATTATTCACAAGCGTTGAAATTAGATGAAGAACTTAAAAACTTTCAGGGTACTGCGAGGCATCTTGGAAATATTGGTAATATATATTACGCAAAAGGGGATTACAAAAGAGCGTTAGACAATTATTTAAAGGTTTTGCAATTGATGCAAAAGAATGGCGAAAAATCTGAGATAGCGTTATGGTTAGGAAACATAGCCAGTATTTATGGAGAGCAGGGCTTGAAGGAAAAACAAAAAATTATAAAAGACACACTATATAAGAATGCAATAGATTATTTTTTCAAGGCATTGAAAATAGATGAGGAATTGGGAAATAAAAAAGGAATGGCACGTCATCTTGGAAATATAGGATGGCTTTATACCTTATCAGGTAATTATAAAACAGCGGAGAAATTTTTGAAACAGTCGCTTTCAATTTGCGATTCGTTGAAAGTTTATGATTATAAAAAGGATTTTGAGAAAATCATCAGTCAATTATACGATTCCACGCGTAATTATAAATTGGCATATACACATTACAAAAAGTATAGTGAAGTTAAAGATTCAATTTATAACGACGAAAAAGCTAAAGATATTGGTCGTTTGGAATTGAAACATGAATATGAAATGGCATCATTAAAAAAGGCGCAGGAAGAAGCCGAAAGTAACCGGCAATTAGCAGTGGCACTCAGCCGGCGGAATACGCTTGAATATTCAGGAATATTAATAGGAATTTTCGCATTGTTTGTCTTTGTATTTTTCATTGGGAAATTCCAGCTCCCTCCGTGGGTAGCAAAATTAACCGTATTTATTTCATTTCTGATTTTATTCGAATTTATACTTGTACTTTTGGATCCATATATTGAAACCATGACCGGAGGAGAGCCGGTTTGGAAGCTGTTGGTAAACGCAACCCTTGCGGCAGTGATATTTCCCTTACACAATTTATTTGAAAGGTTGTTGAAAAGAAGGATTATGAAATATTGAAATTTATTTTTTTTCTGTTCAGTCCAATAAATGTTTAGCCACGAATTTCACTAATTTTAAAAAAACAAAATAACTAATTCGTGCAATTAGTGGCAAAAAAACAAACCAATTGAACTGTAAATGAAACGTTAAAGTTTTCATTTTTTGAGAATCCTATTTTCAATTTCAGATAAAACTGTAGTAATTTCCGGTTCCGAACTTGCTTCAATCGTATTTGGTAGGTGCTTGTGATGTGGAAATGATTTTATGCCTTTATAATGTCTGGCATTATCGTATCTAAAAATAAGATTATTTTCGGAATCCATATAATGATAATGATATTTAATTTTTAGATTTATTTCAATGTCTTTTACTACCGCAAAATCCAAACGACTATCATCGGTAAATGTTATTTCTCCTTCAATATAACCTCGCGCTTCACTATAAACTCTTTCATTTAATTGATAATTTTCTATGATATGAGAATAATTTTCTATAGTGGTTTTTACTTTGTCAAAATAGTTAAAAATCATATCATTTTTTTTAATTTTTGTTTACAACTCAAATGCATTTCATAAATACCCGACCATAGAATAAAATCTTTGCTATCACCCAATTTTCCCTTTTCGATTTGTTTATAAAATTTTGAAGATGACATTTTATATTTTAGTTCGTATTTATTCAAATCTATTTGCATAAGAGCGATTTCACGTTTGAGTTTTTTTATATGATATTCAAGAAATTTATCAAACATTACTTCTTTACTGCCAAATAATTGAATAAATGCGTCAATACGATTGGCTATATTGGATTGCAATTCAAATGTAACAGTTTGCATAATTTTAAACTTTATGTGTTAAAAATAATTTACTGATCACAAATATAATAAATTTAATTTACTTAAATAATCGTTCACCTCTCCTTTTCACCCATCTCCCCTTCCCACTATCTACCCCCCTCACCGCACCACCACGAGCTTTCTGTATTGCATCACACTCCCCTTTTCATCCACCAAGGCGCAGAAATACAGCCCGGGTTTAAACTCCGTGGTTTGTATTTCTAGAGTGGTTTTGGAAGATTCCAGTGAACAGCCCTTAAGAACTTCTCCAACAAAAGTGTTGATTCTTAAAAAATAATGAACCGTAGCAGGTATTTTATATTGAATAGTGACACTTTGTGAGGAAGGGTTCGGGAGAACGAGAAATTGAATAGCTTCGTTTTGCGTTATTGTATTTTTATTCTTTAAAAAATGAATATTTGATAAATGTGAAAATGCTTGCTTCCTAATGGGCACAGGATACATAGAATCACATTCTTGAGTTGTAAACTGCAACAAATTGTTTTGTTTTTTGAAACAAACAAGATGAGATGTACTCTCAAAAAGCATACCGCATAAATTGCCATCTAAAATACCTACCCCCTCAAGAATCCCTAAATTATTTAGATTAGACCTTATTGATTTAAGCGATTTTGTACCTAAGTAAAATGTGTCAATAATATCTACTTTGCAACTTACAGGCAGGGGAGTCGGAAAAGAATCATTTATTTGAATTTCACTAATTTTTTGATTATCCAAAAAAACAAATTCCGATGAATCAAATTTTGAATATTTTAAAATTTTCTTTGAACTATCCTCCCTTGTAAAATACGGGCAACTGAAATAGATATTAGTGTCAGGTGGACCAAAAATAAGTTTAGCAATTTCTTTTGATAACCAGCATTCTCTATAATAATATTTTCCTTGTATAAAAGTATCACCGTCAAAATAAATAGTAGTATATGTATTCCACGATGCTCCTTGGTTCCAACTAAAACTATAGCGATACCACTCAACAGTTGAGTCAAGATAATTAGAATAATAAACTTGTGATTTTAATGGCAGTGTGATAACCACAAAAAAAAGTAATTTAATAAATTTATACATAATCTTAATGAAATTTTTATTTTATCACTATCATTTTTTTAAAAATTCTTTTTTCTCCATTAAACAAAATTTCACAAAGATAAACTCCGCTACGAAAATCCTCCAGAGAAATTTTTTTCCGTTTAGTGCCACTTGTTATTTGCCATTGCTTTATTTCAATGCCTTGTAAATCATAAATTTTCATACTCCCTTGGATATTGGTTGGGTCAGAGAATATAATCATTGCATCATTACCGGGTGGATTAGGCATAATTTCAAAAAAATTTTGAAATTCATTTTTTTTTAAAATTTCATCAGATACAATGGTAGTATCCGGTGGAGAGTAGAATCTTACAATACTATTGACCCAAACACCATTAGCTTTAGTAAAATATCCACCGACGTAGAGGAAGTCGTTATGTACTTTAAATGAAATAACTGACGAATTTAGACCATAAACCCATTTCCATTCTTTACCATTCCAACGGGAAATATTTGGGGATAAATCTGCCATCCCAACAAACAATTCGTTATGATACATTGCCATATCAACAGCTCCATTTGTTATGGGGACCCCTACCTTTGACCATGTATTTCCATCCCATCTCGCAATATTTTTTGTGTAAATTCCTCCCGCATAAAAGAAAGTACCCCCCACATATAAAACATTATTGATGGTGTCAACAACCATTGACTTTGGTGTTCCATCTAAACCGCTTCCTAACGAATCCCATCTAGAGCCATTCCAGCGGGCAATGTTATATGCGATGTTACCACCCGCATAAGTAAAATCACCCCCAACGTAGAGTTCGTTTTTATACACAGCCATACAGTTAATATATCCAAAACCCCCATCAATCCCGCTACCTACATTACTCCAATTTGTACCATTCCACTTTGCGATGCGGCTTACATCCTTACCACCTAATGTAGTAATATTTCCTGCTGCGTACAACTCATTGTTGAACTAAACCTTCGGTAGCCGGATAACGCACTCATCTACTCCATTATTACCCTGCAAATATAGATTTTTTTCGCTTTATTGAGTGTCAAT
>Ga0156225_120_pt1 | contig 138507 bp, 100 predicted proteins | sample RifCSPlowO2_12_FD_107873 | JGI IMG/M metagenome (GOLD analysis project Ga0156225, IMG submission 107873) | Bacteroidetes bacterium RIFCSPLOWO2_12_FULL_37_12 | reverse complement strand
GGGGGGGGGGGGTAAAAAGAGTATTACCCGAAGAAAACGCAATAGCGTTAATGATAAGTAGTTTTAAGAGCATTTTAAATCCGGTCCGTTTAACATCAATGTGGACAAAGGTAAACAAAATAAATTATAATCAAAATATTTTTTTTCTATTATCTATGAACCCTCTCTATTGCAAATAATTTTGAATCGGGACAAAGTACCGACAAGATGTAAAGGCGTGCTTGCTAGGCCCCAACCAACAATAGATACGCCGCCACAGCCGGCGCAGAAAAAAGCAACCCATCAAACCTATCTAAAATTCCACCATGCCCGGGTATCAATGTCCCCGAGTCCTTGATGTTCAGATTCCGTTTGAGCATGGATTCGCATAAATCGCCATACGCTCCGAAAATTACTACCAGTATGGAAATAATAATCCAATCCATCGTAGAGTAAAACAGGATGTACTTGCTCAGTATAAATGAAATGAGTATGGTCATCACTGCCCCGCCCACACTTCCTTCCCATGTTTTTTTTGGTGAGATCCTTTCAAATAATTTATGTTTCCCGAAAAGCGCTCCCGAAAAATAGGCAAACGTATCCGCTGACCATTGTAAAAAAATAAAACCGAGAATTGTTTCGTAAGAATAATTGCCCGAAGCATAGGCGATAAAATGCAAGGCGGAAAATCCTCCTGCAAGATATATTATCCCACCGGTTAATCCTAAAAAATTACGGAATGAACCATGTTGCTTCCTGTATAATTCCGGAATTGCCAACAAAGGTAACAGGAGGAGAAGTAAAATCAGGTAACTGGAAGTTTCAGAATTTTTTACATATAAAAACACAAGTGCATACCACGCCAGTCCTATTATTATTCCCGTTACTTTTGAAGGATGGATATCCTGATTTGCCAACAGCGAATAAAATTCATAAATTCCTAAGCCCGTAAGCAATCCGAAAATGATAAGGTAAGACCATTCGCTATACCAAATTGAGGCAATCATAATGACGCCAAAGGCAATTCCGGAGAAAATTCTTGTTTTCATTTTAAAAATAGTATCTATTAAGAATAAAAAAAAGTTCTCACGCAAAGTCGCAAAGTACGCAAAGAAAAAAATCATAAATGATTTTTTTTCTCTGCGTACTTAATACTTTGCGTACTTTGCGCCTTTGCGTGACATAGTATTCGCGAGAAATAATACACATGTGAGTATTTACTAAAAATCAATCTCGTTTTTAATAATCGTTTTCGCTAAATCCATATCCTCTTCCCGTACCATCACCTTGCAGGTCCCAAACAGATACATGGAATCCCTCTTATCTATAACCACAGCAGATATTCCTTCCTCTTCGAGCCGGGACCTTACTATTTCTGCCTGATGAATTTTTTCGGTTTCAAAGATTAATTTCCACATGACGTTTACCAATTCCAAATTTCCAATGCCGTTACTACTCACCACAGAGGCACAGAGGACACTAAGTTACATAGAGAAAATTAGTAAAAAAAATATTTCAATTATTATCTCTGTGTAACTTAGTGTCCTCTGTGTCTCTGTGGTATAGTATTTTTTTAATCTGCTGAGTATGTACAAAATGCCTAATTTCCAATCCCCTTCTTCTCCAATCCCAAAGCAATTCTACGGAAAAAATAAATCAATACACTAACAAGAACACAATAAATTCCGATGACCCAGAATCCGGCTTGATTAAAAAACTCATCTTTAAAGTCAATTTTGCCGGTGTTGTAAAGATAATTGATGGTAAGCGCAATGGCATTATTGGTAAAGTGTGCCATAATGGGAATTGAAATATCTTTCGACCAGAAAAACAGGTAGCCAAATAATGCGCCCAGAAGCATTCTGGGAAGCAACCCAAAAAACTGAATATGAACCGCGCTGAACATCAAAGCGCTTACCCAAATCGCAATATGAATATTTTTTGTTTGGTTATGCAACAGTTGTTGAACAATTCCGCGAAAAAGTATTTCTTCCGCTAAAGCCGGAATGACGGCAAGCACAATCAATCCACTGAAAAACTGAAAAGGGGAATCAAAATCAACCAGAAAATTTGTGAGTCGTTCCATCTGATTTTCTTTTTGTCTTGCCCAGTGTTCAAAAGAAGATAGAAAATCCGGTAAAGAAATATTCTGATTAAATTCAATAACTAATGAACAGGGGTAAAGAACAGAAAAAGAAATCAACAGCGTGAGCGCTAACAATCTCATGGTATTGCGGGGTTCTTTAGCAACCAAAGATGGATTAAGAGATAGTTTTGTCTTATGAATAAAATAAAAAGAAGGAGCCAGAAACGAAATGAGGGAAATAAACCCATTGGAGCCCATTAGAAAACTCCTGAAAGACGGGTATTGTTCGGGATTTGAAAAAAATTCAATCACTTTTGAATTATCCTGATCCAGCAGAAAATAGGCAACTAACGTCACCAAGGCATTTGAAATGTTTATCCCAATGAAAATCAGAATAAGAAAATATACTATAAGCGAATATGATTTCCACCAGGGCTCTTTTGGAATAGTTGCCTCCGGGGATGGGGCTATGATATTCGACATTGGGTTTTAAATTTTGGAGTAAATATAGGGAATACGAGAAAAGGAATACTTGTCTTAAACAGTTTTGTGAAAAAATATAGGTGGAGTTCAGTTTTGGGAAAAGATAAAATTCAAAATCATGCTAATAAAATTTCAGCAGGTATTTTTAAACCTTTATATAGAGATTTAACCATTTTCAAGGTTAATTGCCTCTTTCTGCCTAATATTTCAATTACTCTACTCCGACTTCCTATAAATTTAGTCATTTGCGATTTACTAATATTCATTTGTTCCATTCTGAATAAAATGGCATCAACAGGGTCTGGTGGTAAAATTGGATGATGTTTCATTTCATATTGTTCCACAATTGTACTTAGTAAATCTAGTTCATCACCTTCCTTCGTGTTTTTTTTAGATCCCCACAACTTTTCAATTCGTAGAATTGCTTTGTTGTAGTCATTTTCTGTTTTTATTGGTCTTATATCCATAGTCAAATTGTTTTAGCATTAATGTTATCATATTGTTTATGTGTTCCTATAAACCGAACAAAGATAATTTGAAATTCATAGTCAATTGAAACGACCAAGCGGTAAGAATTACCTTTTATGTTGAATACAACCCGTCCTTCCCCAATAATACTTGCGTTTGCGTATTGCATTTTCAATTCATTTGAATTTTTCCAATTGGCTACTTTTACATCATGATACCATGCACGTAACGGAATTTCAGAACTGGAAAATTCAGGTTTTTCCCAAAATTCCCTAAGAGTTCTAAAAGCAATAATTCTCATAAGACAAAATTAAGATAAAATTTTATGCTTACCAAATTGGAGCAAGGTAATGGGGTATAGGGTATAATGGCATATACCTTTATAACCTTATAACTTATACCTGCCAATATCTACAAACTGATTCATCCTAAGTATATTTGTACTATGATTAGCATCGGCAATCTTGAAATAGGAGAATTTCCTCTTCTTCTGGCGCCTATGGAAGATGTTTCAGACCCTCCTTTTCGCGCTGTGTGTAAAGATATGGGCGCTGATCTGATGTACACTGAATTTATTTCCGCAGAGGGTTTAATCAGGTCGGCGGAAAAAAGCATGGTAAAGCTCGATATTTATGATTATGAACGCCCGATGGGTATCCAGATATTCGGTGAAAATATTGACTCGATGAGAGAAGCAACGAAGATTGCCGAGGCATCTCACCCTGATTTGATTGATATCAATTACGGTTGTCCGGTAAATAAAGTAGCATGCAAAGGGGCGGGCGCCGGAATTTTATTGGATATTCCAAAAATGCAAAAGCTGACGGAAGAAATTGTAAAGTCAACCCATCTACCGGTGACAGTAAAAACACGGTTGGGTTGGGATGAAAAAAACATCCGCATTGTAGAAGTAGCAAAACGGTTACAGGATGCCGGAATCAAAGCATTGACCATTCATGCACGAACCCGTTCACAAATGTATAAAGGTACAGCCGACTGGAGTTATATTGCCGAAGTAAAAAATTGTCAGGATATTCATATTCCTGTTTTTGGAAACGGTGACATTGACACACCACAAAAAGCCGTCGAATATAAAAACCGTTACGGCATAGATGGCATCATGATAGGAAGAGCGGCTATCGGAAATCCCTGGATATTCAGAAACATAAAATATTTCTTTCAGAAAAATGAAATTTTACCTGCGCCATCTCTTACAGATAGAATTTCCGTTTGTAAAAAACATTTACTGCGCTCTGTAGAATGGAAAGGGGAACGGCTGGGAATACTTGAAATGAGGCGGCATTATTCAGCATATTTTAAAGGGTTGCCTAATGCAAAAGAAATCCGGACTAAATTAGTCATGGCGGAAAATGTGGAGGATGCGCTGGGTTTCCTGGAGAATATTTTTGAAATTACGATTAATTAAACTAAACTTGTAAATCTTCTCCGGCGCTGGTTAAAGAATATAATCTGATGAAATATTTAAAAAAAAATTTTGAGAATTTGTATGAACTGGAAAAAAATAAACCTTCCGGAGTAGGAAGTTTTGTTTGGGAAAATCTCAAGATTCCTGATGATGTAAAAAACATTCTTGATGTAGGATGCTGGAGCGGTGAATTTTTAAATTCATTGCCGGATACTTACGAAAAAACCGGAGTGGATATTGTCAAAGAGGCGTTAAAAAATGTGAAATGCAAAGCAATCAGTTGTAGTATGGAAGAATTGCCTTTTCCTTCCGGTAGTTTTGACCTCGTTACCTGTTTTGAAGTGCTGGAACATTTGCCTTCCGATATTTATTTAAAATCCGTAAGAGAAATTGAGAGAGTAAGTAAAAAATATATTGCGGTCAGCGTTCCAAATAATCAACAACTAAAACAGGCGTTTGTAACATGCAGTTATTGTGAATGTCGTTTCAATCCCGACTATCACGTCAGAGCTTTTGATAAATCAAAACTTCAAACGCTTTTTTCAGATTTTAATCCGGTATTCTGCAAAGAATGCGGACCTGTGATAAGCGATTACCCTCAGTTTGTAAATTATTTCACTCCATTTTTAACTATAAAACCCAAACCAAATACGGTTTGTCCTCAATGTGGTTTTACTGAAAAAAATGATATCGGGAAGACGGAAGACGGAAGACAGGAGACGGAAGTCGGAAGTCGGAAGTCGGAAGTAAAAAAAGGGTTGTTGAGTTCTTTGAAGTCATTATTACTCCAAAATAAACGACCTTATTGTCTGCTCGCTTTTTACAAGCATAAAGAAATAAACCATGTTTGATAAAACAAAAGAGATATCCAGACAAACATGGATTTCTGCCACTTTCCTGTTAATCATTTCTTCCGTAGTAAGCAAAGCGTTTGGATTTATCCGCGAAATGTTGATTGCCCAAAAATTCGGTATAAGCGGTCAGGTGGATGCATACATGGTGGCGCTGTCAATTCCTGTGTTGATAGGAGGAACCATTGGCTCTGCATTTTCAGTGGCATTGGTGCCCATTTACCATAAATTAACTAATGGTAACAATGAACAAAAAGCAAAACGTTTTATCAATACGGTGTTTAGTTTCACTACCCTCATCTCCCTGCTTGCTATGGGAATTATTTTTTTTATGCCTGAAACCATTATTAAGCTCATTGCGCCTTCGCTACCGGATAGCACCATTTCGCTGACCATTGAATTATTAAAATGGCTTTTATTGCTGTTAATGGGATATTCTCTCTACAACGTTTTATCTGCGGTGTACAATGCCATTCATCATTTTAAAATTCCCGCATTCACAGATATGTTCAGCAATCTTTTTATTATCGCGGCATTGATTTTTCTGACGTCCGCAATGGGAATATATGCGCTGGTTACGGGAATGATTTCAAGTTTTTATTTTTTCCTGCTGGTATTCCTGGTGCATTTATTTTATCACCGCTTGCTCGGTTTCAATTTTGATATCAAAACAAAAGAATTCCGGGAGTTTATAAGTTTTACAGCACCGGTGTTGCTCTTTATGTTTTTTATGTCTGCAAGCGGTATAATTGAAAATTTTTTCGCTTCATCGTTGAAAGAAGGCAGTATTGCATCGCTGGGTTATGCAAAACGGCTTTATGATATTATTCCCACTCTTTTAATTGCCAATATTGCAAAGGCGGTATTCCCTACGTTTTCAACACTGCATGCAGAAAACAAAACTGAAGCGCTACGCGACCTGGTTATTAAACTCAACAAACAATTCATCATTTATTTCCTTCCCGTAACCTGCATTGTGATTTTTTACAGAAAAGAAATCATATCCCTTGTTTTCATGCGTGGCGCTTTTGATGAAACCGCTTTAACATTAACGTCAAGTGCATTTATGTTTTATTCGTTGGGTTTGCTGGCTTCTACCATGGTTCCTGTATTTTTCAGATTATGCTACGCATTTTCCGACAGTATTTCTCCGCTGATTGCCATAGTTGCCAGCGTATCGGCAATGATTTTATTCAATTATTTTCTGAGTCCTTTCATGGGTATTTCCGGCATAGCCCTCAGCAACACGTTATCTGTTTTTATTACGTTGTTTGCATTGGGTTTTCTAGTAAGAAAAAAATTAGGGGGTATTGAATTACTGCCTTTACTTAAATCATTTTTGATTTCAGCGCTTTGTGCCACTCTTGTTTTGATACCTTTTATTTATTTTTCCTTTTCAAATCCTTACTACATTTTATTTTTGATTCCTGCGTATTTTGTTCTGTACCTGGCGCTGGGTATGTTTGTTTCAAAAAATGAATTCAACAAGGTATGGATGACATTAAGAAAGAATATATGAATCATAATTCCAATGTGTTATTAAAAAAGGTAAGAGACATTCTGCTTTTTTTGTCTTCTTTGTATCCTGAGATTTTGTTTTCACTCTTTCTGATTCCAACACGATTTAACGCATTAACCGAAAAATTCAATATCCCATCTTTTCTTAATCCGGTTTATTTGTTATTTGCCGTAATTGTGTGCATCATTTTTATTAAAGTCACTTTAAATAATTCTTGTTTTATAATACCGCGTCTTTTGCTTTTGTCATTTATCGGATTTATAATATTTATGGCAATAGGTCTCAGTTACTCCGTTGCATTTCAATACGGGCTTTCTAAAACACTTGAATTCATTACGCTGTCATCGCTCGCCTGCTTTGCCCCTTTTTTCCTGTTGAATAATCTGAATGTCTTTGAACGTTTTCTTAAAACCTATATTGTGTTAGGATTCTTTCTAAGCATTTTTATTTTTGTATCAAGTCCGTATGCTTTTCAGTTTTACAGTTCTAAGGATTATCCTAAATTTCATACTACGTTGGGGAATAATTATCTTGGTCTTCAATATATACTTGGAATTTCCATTCTTACCATGATTTATTATTTCATGTTTAGCCGTAGGATGAACAAAATACAAGTGACACTCGCTGTATTGCTTACATTGCTGTTGGGCGCCGCCTTGCTTTATTCACCGGGAAAAGGACCCATCATTTCTTTATTTCTAACGGTTATCATCATGTCCCTTGTTTCTTTAAAAATTGATAGGCAAAAAATAGTATTTAACCGGAAAACACTGCTCTACACGTTGTCTGTTTTGGCAGGGGGAATCCTTCTCCTTTCCACCGTAGGATGGATGTTTACTCTCCGGCTTCAAAAGATGTTTGAACCCGGTTATTATGGCATGACTGAAAGAGTTGTTAATTCAAAAATTGCTTTTCAGGTTTTTCTGAATCATCCATTTTTCGGTGCAGGAATTGGAAGTTTTTCCGAATATGCGGCGAAAATCGAAGGAATTGAACGAATGAAATATCCTCACAATTTGCCGCTGGAAATAATTTCTGAAATGGGATTAACGGGTTTTATCTTATTTGCGTTTATGATAGGTTATGCTTTCAAACAACTTTTTTTTCTTGCAAATAAATACAGAGAAACGCCCTATCATAATTTGTCTAATGTCGTGATAAGTTTTTTAATTTTTACATTTCTTTCTTCTTTAACCGGCGGTAATATTAATAATCCATTACTTTTTGCATGGATAGGAATCGCATTTGTGCTGGAGCCCATGATAAACGGTATAGAGGTATAGAGGTATAAGGGTATAGTGGTATAGAGGTATAGAGGTATAGAGGTATAAGGGTATAGTGGTATAGGGGTATAGAGGTATAGAGGTATAGAAAAATAGAACTTCAATATTTCCTTATACCTTATACCCTATACCCTTATTCCCTTATTCCCCTATACCCCTACTCACATGAACATCTGGTTAATACAAAGCGGCGAACCCTTGCCAATAAATGACACGGTCAGAAAGATGAGAACTGCTTTACTGGCAGATAAGCTTATAGCAAAGGGTCATTCTGTCGTTTGGTGGACAAGCGCTTTTGATCATATAAAAAAAAAATGGATTTATACAAAAGACACTGAGGTTCGCCATTCTCATAACTTGACTTTTGTGGCACTCAAAGGAACCGGATATAAAAGCAATATTTCTTTAATGCGTTTTATTGACCACCGGATCATTGCCTGGAAATTTTCCCGAATGACAGCCCGAATGGCAAAACCGGATTTTATAATTGCTTCTATGCCCCCTCACGATTTTGCCTATCAGGCGGTGATTTACGCAAAGAGAAATAATATTCCGGTATTAGTTGATATAAGAGATCCCTGGCCTGATATTTTTCTTGAATTCTTACCTTTAGCATTTAGAAAAATTGCACAACTTTTTCTTTTCAACGAATTTAGTATGATAAAAAAAATCATGCGAAGTGCTGACGGATTAATAGCTGTGACACAAAATTTTTTACAGTGGGGGTTGAACTATTCCGGAAGAGAAAAATCTCCGGATGACAGAATTTTCCCACTCGGATATCAACACCCCCCCTCGGAAAACATGAATGAAGTAATCGAAAAGCATCGTTTGTTATTAAGTAAACTTCAAGGAAAATTTATTGTACTGTTCATCGGAACTATTTCATCATCCTATCATAACCCGTATATTCTTTTACAGGTTGCCAAACAATTATCGGCTTTTAACAATATTCATTTTTTAATTGCCGGTGATGGCACAGGTGAATTGTACGAAAAAATAGTTTCCGAATCAAAAAAACTTGATAACATTTCACTAAGCGGATGGCTTGATCGTGATGAAATTGAATTCTGGTTGCAGAAATCGGCAGTAGGAATTTGTCCTGCAACAAAAGAAGTACATTTGCCAACGAATAAATCTTATGCATATTTTTCGGCTGGTTTGCCTGTTATCTCCGCTTTTCAGGGTGACTTGAAAGCATTAATAGAAAAATATAAAATTGGTTTTTACTATGCTCCCAACAATGCAGAGGAATTAGCAATGCACATTAAAAAATTGTATGAAGATAAAGTACTATACCAGGATATGTCAAAAAATGCCACCAATGTCTTCAACAAATTCTTTGATGCCAACGTGATTTATGAGGAATTTGCAAATCATATTGAACAAATGGCTGTTAAAAACAATGTACTTTAAATCTTGTAATGATATACAATCAGCATGTAAATCCGGACACTCTTTCACCCCTCTCCATTTTGGAGAGGGGCTGGGGTGAGGTCGGATTTAAAAAAGAAATTTAAAAAATGTAACCGTTATGCCCCAACCCGATTATTTTCAAATTACCGAAGCGCCAGGACTTTTAGCTACGCATGAGCAATTGGAACGCATCTATCACCGTTACCATTTTGCGAAACCATTTACAATAGGAAAAAAAATCTTGGAAATTGCCTGTGGCACCGGTATCGGTTTACGCTATCTTACCCAACATGCGCAATCCATTACCGGCGGCGATATAGATGATTACAACCTTGCAATTGCTAAAAAAAATCATGCGGGAATTTCTAACATTTATATTGAGAAAATGGATGCCCATCAGCTTCCATTCCCTGACGAGAGCTTTGACCTCGTTTTACTTTATGAAGCCATTTATTATCTGAAGGATCCGGAAAAATTTATTAAGGAAAGCTATAGGGTGTTGAGAAAAAACGGAATGATAATTATATGCACCGTAAATTGCAGTTGGCGGGACTTTCATCCTTCCCCATTCACTCACAACTATTTCAGCATACCTGATTTACAGGTTCTTTTATCTTCTCAGTTTAATTCAGTAAAAATGTACGGAGCTTTTAAAATAAAACAAGGAATTAGCGCCACTTTATTTTCTTTGCTAAAACATCTCGCTGTTACAATGGGTTTAATACCGGGTAGTTTGCGTTTGCGGGCTTATTTGAAAAGAATTTTTATAGGAAAAACTTTTCCCTTGCCGGTTTCTGTTTCGGAAAACATGACTGACTATTTACCGCCGGTGGAATTGGATGGGATGAAAAAAGACGATACCGTTAAGATAGTTTATGGAGTGGGGAGGAAGTAAACCATAGGATTTATCGAATTTGCTATCCAGATATGCAAACAAAATTGTATTTGTATATTTGTCATCGCTTTGCCCTGAAAGGGCATAACATACTAACACAGGGCATCGCCCTGTGTAATGGAAACCATCTAAATCTCTTAGCCCTGAAAGGGCGTAACTGAACAGACACCCAAATTGGGCGTCTCTTTTCGTTATACATTAAAAAAAATACTATGGCACAATCTTTATCAAAAGTTTACATTCACCAGGTTTTTAGTACAAAATACCGTCAACACATTTTATCACCTGTTATTCAACCTAAGCTCTTTAATTATCTTTCGGGGATATATAATAATCTTGAATGTTACCCGGTAAAAATTGGTGGATTTACGGATCATGTTCACATTCTTAGTATTCTTTCAAAGAAAATTACCATAATAAAGTTGCTCGAAGAAGTTAAAAAAAATTCTTCAAAATGGATAAAGACGATGGGAGCAGAATTTATCAATTTTCACTGGCAGGATGGCTATGGTGCATTCTCAGTAAACCCGGCTGAAATAAGCGTTGTTTCAGATTATATAGAAAGGCAGGAAGAACATCATCGAAAAGTAAACTTTCAGGACGAGCTCAGAGCATTTCTAAAGAAATATGCAGTGGAATATGACGAAAGATACGTTTGGGATTAGAAGTGTAACCCTTTCAGGGTTAGCTAAAGTGTGCGTGTATTTAACACAGGGCGTTGCCCTGTGTTATGAGGTTTTGCCCTTTCAGGGCAAATTGGGTTGATCGCTTATTTTATGTTACAACACAAAAAATAAAACATGCATCTTTCAAATTACAAACAACAAACCATCCCCACACAAACCTTAAAAGAACAGTTGGAAATTCTGTATCAACGGAATAAAATTGAACTGCTCCAGAAATTAGAAGAACGAAAGCTGAAAGAACTCGAATTTCATAATCGCGACAGAGATAAAAATTTTACAAAACAACTCTCTGAAGATATGTATGAAAAACTTCATGGAAATAAAAAATTCTATAGTACGGTACAGTTGTCAAGCGATTACGTTGAAAATTGGATAAAAGAAAAATCCAAAGGAAAAATATTTCTGGATTATGCCTGTGGAAACGGATTTAATGCCATTAAAGCCGCTAAAGCCGGAGCTGAGTTAGCCATCGGGATTGACCTGAGTGATATTTCCATAGAAAATGCCCGCAAAGCATCGCAGGATGAAAGCACTTCCGACCGTACCTTTTTTTTACAGAGTGATTGTGAAAACACCGGTTTACCTGATAATTCCATTGATGTTTGTTTATGCTCCGGTATGTTGCATCATCTTGATTTAAGCTTTGCCTTTTATGAATTAAGAAGAATTTTGAAACCCGGAGGAATAATTCTCGCTGTGGAAGCATTGGATTACAATCCTATCATTAAATTATACAGAATCCTAACCCCACAGATGCGCACCGACTGGGAAAAAGCACATATACTTTCTTATAGTGATCTGGTTTTAGCAAAAAGGTTTTTTGAAGTTAAAGAAATAAAGCATTGGCATTTATTCAGCATCGCCGCTTCATACGTTCCAGCCCTTTTGCCACTTTTTAATTTCATGGATAAACTATTCTTGAAATTACCACTGATAAAATTGATGTCGTGGATGTTCACATTTGAATTACATAAAAGAAAATGAAACGTCTCTTCGATTTCCTTTTCAGCTTGATTGGATTAATCTTACTTTCTCCGTTTATTTTATTAATTTGCGCCGCTATTAAATTACACGACAGGGGTCCCGCTTTTTACAAAGCATCCCGTATTGGTCAGCACGGCATTCCATTTAACATGTTAAAATTCAGAACCATGTTCATTTATGCCGATAAAACAGGAGTTTCCTCCACAAAAGCAGATGACCCGAGAATTACAAAAATTGGTAACCTCTTACGGAAATATAAATTAGATGAAATACCCCAGCTTTTTAATGTGTTGATGGGAAGCATGAGCTTGGTAGGTCCCCGACCACAGATTGAATGGACGGTAAAATTATACACTCCGGAAGAAAAAAAAATATTAAGCGTAAAACCGGGCATAACCGATTATGCATCCATTAAATTTCATAACGAAGGGGAAATCCTGAAAGGCAGTAACGACCCAGACAAACTTTATATGGAACTTATTCATCCCGAAAAAATGCGTTTGTCATTAGAGTATGTGAAAGAAAGATCTTTTTTAACAGACCTGAAGATTATTTTTTTGACTATCAAAAGTTTATTTTCATAACCATGCCAACCCTAAAAAAAATTCCTGCGGAAGGTCCCTTCCGGAAAAAAATTGAAGCGGAAGTATCGGCTGAATATGCAAAGATTTTTGCTCAATCACCGGACTCCATCGAAGATAAATTGCATAATTTTATCAAATACACAAGACGGCAGGATCTTACCCGTCTTATGGCAAGATATGAAATTTTCAAAAAATGTTTGCACGTCAAGGGCTCGGTCGTAGAGTGTGGTGTATTTAAAGGATCAGGGCTAATGTCCTGGGCTTTATTCAGTGACATGCTAGAGCCCATTAATCTCACAAGACGCATTTACGGTTTTGATACGTTTGAAGGATTTCCAACGGTATCTGAAAAAGATAAAAATTTTATCAGGAATCCAAATTCGGGCGACCTGAAAGCAAGGAATTATGAGGAATTAATGTCCCTGATAACTATTTATGATAAAAACCGCTTTCTGAATCATATTCAAAAAGTATATATGGTAAAAGGGGATGTAATAAAAACTATTCCTCAATTTATAAAAAACAATAAACACTTAGTGGTTAGTTTGTTGTTTCTGGATTTTGATTTATATGATTCAACCAAAGTGGCATTAGAAAATTTTCTTCCCCGCATGCCTAAAGGCGCCATTATCGCTTTTGATGAATTGGATAATCCTATTTGGCCCGGCGAAACGCTCGCTTTACTCGAATCCGTTGGAATCAATAAATTAAAATTACAACGTTTGGATTTTGACCCGTATATTGCTTTTGCGGAAATAGGGGTATAGAGGTATAGGGGTATAGAGGTATAGAGGTATAGAGGTATAGGGGTATAGAGGTATAGAGGTATAGGGGTATAGAGGTATAGAGGTATAGGGGTATAGAGGTATAGAGGTATAGGGGTATAGAGGTATAGGGGTATAGAGGTATAAAGGTATAGGGTATAATCGAGTAAACTCACTAATTTGTCCAATTCATATCTTAAAATGACCGCACTGGAATTAGCAAAAAGAATCCGAATTCATGCAGTTAAAATGACCGCGCATGGAAAAAGTTCGCATGTTGGTTCCGTATTATCTATCGCCGATATTCTTGCTGTCTTATATAACGATATTTTAAGAGTGAAACCTGCACAACCTGACTGGAAAGACCGCGACCGGTTCATCCTAAGTAAAGGGCATGCAGGGGCAGGTGTGTATGCCGTGCTCGCTGAAAAAGAATTCTTCCCCACCGAAATTCTTAACACGCATTGCCAGAATGGTTCTTCTTTCTCAGGTCATATTTCACATCTCGGAATTCCGGGAGTGGAATTATCTACCGGATCTTTAGGACATGGTTTATCTGTAGGAGTGGGGCTTGCCTTAGCCGCAAAAATGGATAAAAAGGATTATAGAACATTTGTCGTGATGAGTGATGGTGAATGTGATGAGGGCTCAAACTGGGAAGCAATTTTATTTTCTTCTCATCATAAATTAGATAACTTAATCGCAATAATTGATTATAATAAAATTCAAAGCATTGCTCCGGTAAAAGATACCATCGGGCTGGAACCCTTTGCCGATAAATTTATTTCTTTCGGATGGAATGTCAGTACCGTGGATGGTCACAACATTGATGATTTGAAACACACTTTATCTGCAGTGCCACTTTGTAAAAACAAACCCAGTGTCATTATTGCGAATACAATCAAAGGGAAAGGGATTTCCTTCATGGAAAACAAGGTTTTGTGGCACTATCGAAGTCCCCAGGGAGAGGAATTGGAGAGGGCGTTGAAGGAGTTGGAAACGTTGCATACAAAATAGTAGATGGTATTGTATTATGTAAAGACACGGTGCGCCGTGTCTTTACTTTAAAAACATTACGGGAAAAGCAAAATCGTAAATCGTAAATCGTAAATTAAAATGCGTAACTCTTTTTTCCGTGCCCTTGAGGAACATGCCCAACCCGAAACGGTTTTTATAACCGGAGATCTTGGGTTCGGTGTGTTAGATAATTTCATAAAAAAATTTCCTGCTCAATTTATCAATGCCGGCGTTGCAGAACAAAACATGGTAGGCATGGCGGCAGGGTTGGCACTCGCCGGTAAAAAGGTTTTCGCTTATTCCATTGCTAATTTCACAACGCTTCGCCCGCTTGAGCAAATCCGCAACGATGTGGCATATCATAATCTGAACGTAACTATTGTTTCAGTGGGAGGTGGCTTAGCGTATGGCTCTCTGGGAGTTTCTCATCATGCAACGGAGGATATTGCCATCATGCGAGCCATTCCGAACATGAAAGTATTTGCTCCCGGTGATACTGTCGAAGCATATCATATAACAAAGAAAATTATCACTGAAATCTCAGGACCTGTTTACTTACGCCTCGGAAGAGCGGGAGAAGCCACAATACATTCCGAGGAAAGCATAAAAAAAATAATACTTGGCAAAGGATTTCCATTAATAGAAAGCAGTAGCAAAGAACTGGCGCTTCTTTCTACCGGTGGCATGCTTGAAACAGCAGTAAATGTTTCAGCCATGCTTAAGGAAAAAGGGATTGAGTCATCTGTGTATAGTTTTCATACCATAAAGCCAATGAATGTGGAGCAGGTGCGTGGTTTGTTTAAAGAATACAAATATGTGGCTACGTTAGAAGAACACAGTGGCACAGGAGGTTTTTCTTCTGCAGTTTTGGAATCCCTGGTGGGTGCGACCGGTATCCGGTTGGAAAACTTCATTCCATTTTCTTTACCCTCACAGTTTATTTCAAAAGTAGGAGACCAGAATTATCTGAGAGATGTTTATGGATTGTCAGCGCAAAAAATAGTTGAAAAATTGCAAAATGTTCAGTCCAAGGTGAAAAATAATATTTAGCCACTGATTACACGGATTAATGTTACATAAAATCTTAAAACCATTTTTAATCTGTGTAATCAGTGGCTAAATTTTTTTTATTTAATTTATGGTTTAATTGAGTGGGTACTGAACTGTAACAAAAATTGCTTATCAAATGCAAATTGTAAATAACAATCATCGTTCATGAAATACTTCGTTCCCTTTGTAAATCCCGCCGCTAATTATTTATTGATTAAAAATGAACTGGAAACCGTGTACCATGAAATCATGTCAAAAGGCGATTTGGTTTATCGTCACCAATTGAAATCGTTTGAAGACAACCTCGCAAAATTTGTCGGGACAAAATATGCCGTGGGTTTAAACAGCGGATACGATGCTTTGCATTTATCATTGCGCGCGGCGGGGATTGGCAAAGGGGATGAGGTGATGGTACCCGCTCATACTTTTGTGGCAACCTGTTCTGCGATTGTAAATGTGGGTGCTACTCCGGTTTTAGTAGATGTAGGAAAGGACTTTAACATTGACATAATTCAAATTGAAAAAGCAATTACCCCCCGTACAAAAGGGATTATACCGGTTCATCTCAATGGGTTTATGGCAGATATGCCGGTTATTGAGAAAATTGCTGAAAAACATAATCTCGTTATAGTGGAAGATGCCTGTCAGAGTTTAGGTTCATTTATCCACGGAAAAAAAGCAGGCGCCTGGGGATTGACAGGATGTTTTAGTTTTTATCCATTCAAGATACTGGGTGGCTATGGTGACGGTGGCGCTATTACCACGAACAATGAATCGGTGGCACTGTTTGTAAAAAGAATGCGTTACAACGGGGAAGACCGCGAAACCGGTGAGTATCATGGGCATGGATTTACCTGTATTCTTGATAATCTCCAAGCAGGATTCCTTGATTTAAAATTGAAATTTTTTCCTGAATGGATAAAAATCAGGAAATCAATTGCAGAAAAATACTGGAAAGCATTCTCTGAAATTCCGGATTTATTTTTACCACATTATTCCAAGCCGGGTTTCGATCACGTATATCAGAATTATGTGGTGAGAGCCAAGCAGGGGAATGAATTTTCGGAATATCTGAAAAAAAACGGAGTGGAAGTGCTTACGCAATTTCGCAAACCGTATTATAAGCATACGGAGTTAAATTTGATAGACAGAGGATTTCCCGAAACAGAGCAGTTGAGTAAAGAAGTTTGCTCTCTGCCGATGTGTGTGGAGCTTACAGAAGAACAGATTGCGTATGTGATTAAAGTGGTGAGAGGGTTTTATGGGAAGTGATGGTCATTGGATATAAGGAATAAAATCGGTATATATTTTAATGTATTTTTAGTAATTTTGGGGAGTGTTTGTTTTTAACAAAAAAAAACAGAAAAATTTTCATCAAAATCCAGGCAGTGTACATTTTAATTGTAAACATCCTTTTTCTTACTAATCTTGCCAACAATTTAACCCGTATAATTTATGGAACTGACCATCAAAATAGAAAATCCTAACGTGTTTCAAACATTGACACAGTTTTTGAAATCCATTGGGATTGCAGTTTCTGTTGAACAAACTGTTCGAAATAAAATGAAAAAAAAAATAAAAAAAAATCCTTTAAAGGGAACCGTATTAAAATATGAAGATCCTTTTGGACCCGCAACAGACATTAATGATTGGGAGGTTATAAAATGATATTGCACAAACAAACCCTGCATGATAAAACCCCTCTCCCACCGCACAGAGTCCTTCACCGAATCAGTCATCCGTGAAATGACACGCATCAGCGACTCCATGAACGGAATAAATCTATCACAGGGATTTCCGGATTTTAATGCTTCGGAAGAAATAAAACGAGCGGCAATCCGTGCCATTAAAAATAATTTTAATCAATATCCTGTAACTTTTGGAGAGTCGGAATTAAGAGAAGCCATAAGTAAAAAAGCATGGAGATACAATAAAATCCGCTGTAATCCTGATACGGATATAACCGTTACCTGCGGCGCTACTGAAGCCATGCTAAGCACCTTGATGGCAATTATAAATCCCGGAGACGAAATCATTATTTTTGAACCCTTTTATGAAAATTATATTCCCGATGGGATTTTATCGGGTGCCACTCCCAGGTTTGTGTCACTGCATCCGCCTCACTGGCATTACGATAGCAAAGAATTATCAAAAGCATTTAACCGGAAAACAAAAGCGATTATCATTAACACTCCCAATAATCCTACCGGTAAAGTTTTTTCTAAGACAGAATTAACAGAAATAAGTCAACTCTGCCATAAATGGAATTCGTTTGCCATCACCGATGAAATTTACGAACACATTTTGTATGATGGCGAACAGCATGTTTCAATCGCTTCGTTGCCCGGAATGGAAGACCGCACCATCACCTTAAATTCCGTTTCAAAAACATATTCTGTAACGGGCTGGAGGGTAGGATGGGCAATCGCATCTGCGAAAATCACCAAACGAATCCGGAAAGTTCATGATTTCATGACCGTCGGCGCTCCCACTGCTTTTCAGCATGCCACCGCAACTGCGCTTGCCTTTCCGGATGTTTATTACAAAAAACTGCAACGTCAATACGAAAATGCCAGAAAATTTCTTTACGATACCCTGGTGGAAAATGGATTTAATCCCTATATTCCGAAGGGCGCTTATTACATGATGACGGATATAAAACAACTTGCCACCCGTTTAAAATCGTGCAACGATCTTGATTTCAGCAAGAAACTCATAGAGAAAACCCGTGTGGCAACAGTACCTGGATTTTCTTTTTTTCATCAAAAAAATAAAAAATCAAATCTGGTAAGATTTGCTTTCTGCAAAAAAATGGAAACATTACAAAAAGTCAAAAACCATTTAAATCGGTTACTAACCAGCGCTTATTAATTTTTCACGCTAAGGCGCAGTGAGCGCAAAGAAAAAAAAATTGAAAACCGGAAACATAACACTTCAGAATTTTTCTACCCGAGCACACTATTATATTTTGCTCCTCATCCTATTTCTGATGCCCTTTTACAGGCAGGCAATCCCTCCCCTTATCATTCTCCTGATTATTTTTTGGTTCCTTCAGGGAAACCTCAAAGAAAATTTTTATCGCCCCTTTAAAAACCGTTTTACCCTATTGTTGTTGCTTTTTTACTTTTTGCATATAGTGGGTTTATTATATTCCACCAACCAACCGGCTGGAAGATTTGACCTCGAGGTGAAATTATCATTGCTACTATTCCCTTTTTTAATGGGAGGCATAGTTGCTTCCTGCCAGAAAGAACAGGTGAATCATTTTCTGTGGTGTTTTGTTATTTCAAACATTATTTCCTCTCTGATTTGTTTCATCGCGGTAATTCCTAAAATTCCTTCCGAATATTACCTCTATAGTGAATTTACAGTATTTCTTCATCCATCCTACGGAGCCATGTATGTGCTTTTCTCAATTTCCATTTTAGTCAATTTTTTAATGAATGGAAAAATCCCTGAATGGAAAAACGTTCTTTCTTCACAAAAAATGAAATGGCTTATGGTGGGCATGATTTTATTCCTGTGCGGTATTGTCTTTCTTTATTCGTCAAGAGCCGGTTTACTGTCGGGATTGGCAATTATTCTCGTATCTCTATTCGTTTTTTTTTATAAAATAAAACTCAACCTGTTTGTTAAAATAACTGCTATCACACTCTCGCTGTTTGTTCTTCTTTTTCTCGTAAATCAAAACAGGAGATTTGTGCTATTAACTCAATTTTTTCAAACAAATACATCTTCCCAACACACGCTCAATGAAAATGTATCTGTCAGGTATCAAGTGGTCCTTGAAACTTTAAACCTGATAAAAGAAAATTTCTGGAAGGGGGTCGGAACAGGAGATGTAAAAGATGTGTTAATGAACAGATATCATCAGGCAGGAATCATATCAGCGGAAGTTCAGAACATGAACGTACATAATCAATTTCTGGAAACAACCCTCGGATTAGGGATAGTTGGCGGAGTCCTGTTGCTCTCATTAACCTTACTGCCTTTCATTTTAGGAATAAAACACAGAAATCTTCTTCTTGTTTTTTTCTCTATCATAATCATTGTCAATTTCATGTTTGAATCCATGCTGAATACTCAAAATGGGGTTGTGTTTTTTTCATTGTTCTATTCCCTATTGATGACTTCAGAAGATAATTAACAGCGATACAGTGCACCGTGTCTATCAAAGTGTTGCGACACGGTGCACCGTGTCGCTTACAGATTAACGACACCCTGCACCGTGTTGTTACATCCCGATTTTTTCATCGTTTATATGAAAATCAAGAATTTTCATGTAAGTTTGAATGTCTTTTGACTTCAATGTATCCCATATTCTTTACCGAAAAACATAGCCCCCGCTGGATTATCTTCCTAGCGGATGTATTTTTGTCTCTGTGTTCTATTTATCTTGCCTATTTACTTAGGTTTAATTTTGATATTCCACAAAATGATAGTGACACCTTAAGATATGCTGTACCTTTTGTTTTATTTATTCGTGCGATAAGCTTTTATTTGGGCAAAACCTATTCAGGAATCATCCGCTACACCAGCACAAAAGATGCCGAGCAAATATTTATTACCATAACTATCGGCTCTGCATTTTTTGCGCTATCTAATATTTTTGCATACTATTTTCTAACCGGAAAGTTTATTATACCCTATTCCATAGTTATCATTGATTATATTACCACCATTCTTTTACTGACTGCCAGTCGCGTACTGATAAAAACATTGTATCTCGAGCATATTAATCCCACTAAATTAAAAACCAACGTCATCATATTCGGAGCGGGAGAATCAGGAATTATTACAAAACGAACTTTAGACCGTGATGCAGGAACCAAGTATAAAGTAAGCGCCTATATAGATGATGATCCGAAAAAAACAGGAAGAAAGTTGGAAGGTGTTGAAATCCATCCTACCTCTAATCTGGAAAACCTGCTGAAAAATAATGACATTGCCCATTTAATTATTTCCATTCAGAATGCTGAAATTCCCAATAAGGAAAAAATTATTGAAACCTGCCTGAATTACAACACCACTGTATTAAACATTCCACCCGTTCATAAATGGATTAATGGAGAACTGAGTTTTAAACAAATTAAAAAAATCCGGATTGAGGAATTGCTCGGCAGAACTCCTATTAAATTGCACGACGAACAGATTAAAAATCAAATCCGTGGGAAAAATGTTCTAATAACCGGAGCGGCTGGCTCCATCGGCACTGAGCTTGCCCGTCAAATTGCAGAATACAAACCGCAAAAGTTAGTTCTCTTTGATCAATCAGAAACCTCTTTATATGACATGGAACTTGAGTTTCTTGAAATTCATAACATGAACTTCATTGAAACAGTCATTGGTGATATCAGAAACAAAGAAAGAGTGGAGAATGTGTTTAAAACATTTAAACCGGAATTGGTTTATCACGCCGCCGCTTACAAACACGTTCCGGTTATGGAAAATAATCCCTCTGAGGCAATATTAACAAATGTGCTGGGCACAAAGATTCTTGCCGATTTATCTGTAGAATACAAGGTGCAAAAATTCGTGATGATTTCCACTGATAAAGCAGTAAACCCGACAAGCGTTATGGGAGCATCGAAACGCATTGCGGAAATTTATATTCAATCCTTATCAAAACATACAGGACACACAAAATTTATCACTACCCGGTTTGGAAATGTGCTTGGTTCCAATGGTTCAGTGGTTCCGCGTTTTGAGAAACAGATTGCGAAAGGTGGACCTGTGACTGTCACTCACCCTGAAATTACCCGCTATTTCATGACCATCCCGGAAGCTTGCCAGTTAGTATTGGAAGCAGGAATGTCCGGAAACGGAGGAGAAATTTTTATTTTTGACATGGGGAAATCCGTTAAGATTGCAGATCTGGCAAAGAAGATGATCAAACTTTCCAAACTTACTCTCGGAAAAGACATTCAATTGGTTTATACCGGTTTACGACCTGGTGAAAAACTCTACGAAGAACTTCTTAATTCACAGGAAAATACACAGCCCACACATCATCCACAGATTATGATAGCGAAAGTAAAAGAATATGACTGGGAAACCATCTCACAGGAAGTTAATTCGCTCATTGAACTATTTGGACTTCAGAACAACGAATCCATTGTTAAAAAAATGAAACAAATAGTTCCGGAATTTATCAGTAAAAATTCTATTTACGAACGGTTAGATGAATCGCCTGTCGGTGGTATATAAATCAATTTGTAGATACTCTGGTTTAAGCCTGTAGCCCAGCTAGTGTGTGTGTGACTTAAACCCCATTTAGGGTTTAAGTAGCTTTCGCGCGCTCTTGGCTACATACTTAAACCAGAAAGAGCACTATGATTTATACAAGAAACCCTTAATGCGTCAGACAATTATTCGCATCACGAACAGTATAGGTATAGGAGCCCGCGCACAAACTTGAATACGTTACCGCACCTGCCTGATTGCTGAATTGCCAGGCACCACCCCCGTTATTTGAATAATCATAAGGACCTGTGCCACCCGATGCCTGAATAGTTGCAGACCCGGTACAAACACCAAAACAACTTAAATTCGTTTGTGAATTCAGTGCCACTGTAATCTGAGAGGGTTCGGTAATCACTGTAGAAAGTGTAGCCGTACAACTCTTCGAATCTGTAACAGTGACTGTATAAGTTCCGTCAACAATGGAAGAAAGATCTTCGGTGGATGCACCGCTCGACCAAGCATAAGTGTATCCGGGTGTTCCACCACCCGCAGTAATATTTATAGCTCCGGTGGCATCACAGGCACATAATACATTTGTAGAAGATGTAAGAGAAACCGTTAAGGCAGGTGGCGCTGTAATTGTCCAGCTTGCTGTAGCGGTACAACTTCCCGCAGTAGTGACAGTGACCGTATAGGTTCCTGCGGTTAAAGCGGTTATATCCTGAACAGAGCCACCATTGCTCCATGCATACGTATAGGGTGCAGTTCCACCGGTGACATTGATGTCTAATGCACCGTTACTGCCACCACTGCATGAAACATTTGTTTGTGTCACTAAGGAAATAGTAGGTATGCCGGAGGAAGTTAACGTAGCAGAAATAGTTGCTGAGCAGGATTTACCATCCGTAACGGTGACCGTGTAGGTATTTACTGCAAGCGAAGAAATATCCTGCGTAGTATTCCCGCTGGACCATACGTATTTAAGCCCACCACTTCCACCTGCTACAGTTAAATCAATAGAGCCATTGGAAGAACCGCAAGTAGGGTTTACCTGTGTAGTAGAAAGGGTAATAGGCACCGGGTCTGCCAATACATAAGAAGCAGTAGCAGTACAGCCCCCCGCTGTGGTAACAGTTACGGTATAAGTTCCAGCGATTAATGTTGCTATATCTTCAATGGATGATCCATTACTCCAGGCATACGTGTAAGGCGCAGTACCTCCTGTGATACTTATATTTATAGCGCCATCGGAACCCCCTGCGCACGAAGGGTTCGTTTGAGATGTTAAAGTAATTGTCGGAATACCCGCATCAGTAACAACGGCTGAAGTAGTTGCTGTACACGAGTTAGCACCGGTCACCGTAACGGTATATGTGCCAACTACAAGGGAAGAAGGATCTTCACTAGAGGAACCATTCGACCAATTGTAGGTAAATGGAGCGACACCACCTGATACCGTAAGATTAATTGAACCGTTTGCCGCGCCGCAACTGGCATTGGTGACAGTTGTAGAAAGTGTCGCCGCACCGGTGGCTGTGAGTGTTGTTTTAAAAGTGGTAGTACATCCTCCTGTAGCGGTCACTGTTACCGTATAGGTTCCAGCTAAAAGAGATGAAATATCCTGTATAGTTTGTCCGTCGGACCATAAATATGTAAAAGGACTGGTACCTCCGCTAGTAGTTAGATTAATAGCACCAGTAGCGGCTCCGCAAGCGGGGTTTGTGTTTGTCGAAGAAAGAGTTGGAACAGTACAAGCGGAGGGGCAGGTTAACGTAATATCAAAATTTCCGGTAGTACCTGCGTAACCATCTATCAGAATTTGTAATTGGTCACCGGCACAAGCAGTGGTTGTCAATGTAAATGACCCGCCACCCATCCAGCTACTGCCAAATTCATCGGTTGTAACATGACCGGCATTAATCCCTCCACCTTGCGTGACGTTATACATATTTCCCTGAAGATTTGCTGTTGTAGTAATTGTGATAGTATAAGTTGAACCACAAGCGATGCCCGCGGGGACAGTGTAAGTAAAGCCCTTCATGTCTTCGACGGAATAAGTCATATCCTGCGTACCATCGCAATTAATATCGGAGCCACCCCAGCAACAGGCGCCACCGCCATTGTTAGCATTGGTAGGGTCACAACCCACGCAGTTTCCGGTACTGGTAGATACGGTGCCACTGCAACTTAATGCCGTTCCTCCGGTACAGTCAGAGCCACCACCACCGCCTGCAAAAGTCAGGGTTGGTAGGATGAGGAAGGAAAAAAGAAGAAGAAGGAGAGTAGAGGTTTTTATCATGAGTTTATGGGTTTTGGATGTTGTTTGTTGGATATTGGATGTTGGATGTTGGATGTTTGTTGATGGTTAAATTGCTTCATTGTTTCATTGCTTCATTTGCTTCATTGTTACTTATTTTTCAGTATCTCTCAAATCCTCAGGATGATTTTTTTTAATGTAATAATGGAATACGATTCCAAAAATCATCATGCCGACTAATAAAATTATTACTCCTATCATTTTATTTTTCTTTATTGTGTTTATAACCAATAAATGCGAAAAACATTGCTAAAATTAAACTTAATATTGCAAGAGTAGCCGCAAGTTTTGGATTTTCAATTCTTGATAAACATCCATAAAAGCCAACGCCAAAACATATTTTAGATATATCAAGATAATAATTACGCATACCAAAATAAAAAAAACAACAGCAAGATGTTGTTGTTACTCTTCAAATTCCACCACATCCATTTTTGCAGGGTCTGGATCTTTTCCGTCAACATAAAGAATTGTAAAGTCCTTTTTAAAGGTCTGCTTATTAAAATAACCCATTGCTTTCTCCCTATCGCTAAACCAGGGATACTTCACATTTTCAACTTCAAAAAAAGGATTGTTTTTATCTTTTATTTCTGTGTATTTGAATTGTACAGCGCGGATGGATTTGTGTTGTTTTTTTTCAGACACAATGGTTGGTTCCGTTTTAGCAGTAGCCGGTTTTTCATTTTTTTCACTTTGTGCGAATAGATTGATTCCGGTAAAAAGTGCGACGAGTAAAATTGTTACATACTTCATTTTTAAGATTTTAGGGCGTAAAACAGACATTTGGAAGTCCAAAGGTATGACTATTTATTGAATCTACCAAATTTATTTTTTCTTGTTTGTGGGGACATTACCGCCCTCGTTTGTGTCCTCACAAACGAAGCATCCTTCTGATTTCTCCAACAATTCTTTTTGAAGAACCGGATTTTCCAAATAAATTTTTATTATATCTTCTTTCGTTAGGTTTTATGCCGATTAGTTTGCTTATTTCATTAAAGTGATTACCACACAAATGATTCCATCCGCCTTTAAGTGTATCTGTCCATTCGGTTTCTGTCCGGAGCGTAATGCATTTTTTCTTATGCCAATACGCCTCTTTTTGCATTCCTCCTGAATCGGTTAGAATACATTCGGCATGTTGTAAATACAAATGAGTGTCAAAATACGACAAGGGTTTCAGAAATTGAATGTTTTCATAATTACGGTAGGGTATGCCTGCTGATTTCAGCATTTTTTTTGTACGGGGATGAATGCTGAAAATGACATTTTTATCCAATTTATTTACTGCATAAAGGATTTTTTTTAAGTATGATAATTTATCAACATTATAGTTTCTGTGAAGTGTTAAAAAATAGAATTTATTAATAGTTAATTTTCTTGAGGAATTAAACTTCTTTGCCATTAAAAAAGCATCAAACATAACATCTCCGCATGTTTTGATTATGGCTAAACATTTTTCTTTCTTCAGATTTTTCACTGCATCTTTTGTGGGCGCAAAAACTAATTGTGAACAGTGGTCGGTAATTACCCTGTTAAATTCTTCAGGCATAGTGTAATTAAAACTTCTTAACCCTGCCTCAACATGAATTAGTGGTAAATTACAAATCCTTGCAGTGATGGCTCCCGCTAAAGTAGAAGTGGTATCTCCATAAACCAAAACTGCATCGGGTTTATGTTTTGAAAATGTCTTTTTCAGCATATCAATCATTCCTTCACATTGCTTGGAAGGAGTAGAAAATTTTATGCCCCTACGCAATAGTATGGGTGTTGGCAATTTTAATTCCTTAAAAAACACCTCACTCATCCTTTTTTCATAATGTTGTCCCGTATGAATTATTAGCTCATTAAAATATTTCCGTAAATGGGGACTGACGGGAGCATGTTTGATAAACTGTGGTCGTGCTCCTAATACAACGGCAATTGTTTTCATTAGAATGTTTTTTTATAAAAAAAGAAAAAGTGTAGATAACTGAAAATTGTTTTTCCTATTTTCATCTTGGTTTTATCCTTTCTGAGGTCTGAACGAAGTATCATAGGAACTTCAATAATTCTTGCTCCTGCTTTAATGGATTTTAATAAGATTTCAAGCATGGAGATAAAACCGTTATCATCAATTATCCTGTTATAATTGGCTTTTAATTTTTTAATAAGTGACAAATGATATACGCGGTAAAATGAACTTAGCGTATGGACTTTGATTCCAAAAAAACTCCGGAAAAACAAGTTTGCAAAAAAAGACGCAAACATTCTGAAAAAAGTTGTCTTAACAAATCCGCCCCCCTGCGCATAAACGGACGATAAAACCAAATCATATCCTAAGTTGGAAATTGCCACCATGTCGGGAAGTATTGAAATATCAGAAGTATTGTCTGCTTCCATCGTTATAATAACATCTTCAGGATGGTGTGAATTTTCAAGTATCCATTCAAATCCCATGTTAAAGGAATCTCCGGGACCTTTGTTGATTTTTTTTTCCAATACAACGAATTTACTTTCATTAAATAGTTCTTTAAGTTTTTCAACTGAGCGATCGGTTGAGTTATCATCCACAAACACAAAATAGTTGACTGTTCCGGGTAAACTATTTTTTAACCTTTGGGCAAGAAGATCTAAATTTCGTTCTTCGTTAAAAACGGGGATGAGGATGTAGTGGGTCATTGGGGAGTTAACAAAGATAAAAAATAACACTTAACATAAAACACTTAACAAAAAATGGTTAATCACTCGCCTCCTTTGATATTAATTATTTTTTGTTATATGTTATTCATTTTTTTCACACCCCTTCTGCCACTCAATGGTTTTATTCAGCCCTTGGTCAAGCGTAAAGCGGGGTTTGAAATTAAAAAATCTCTTTAATTTGCTGATATCGGGGACTCTTCTCATTACATCTTCATAGTTGCCGAAAGTTGAGTAGGGAATAAATTTGATTTTTGGTTTAGAATTTTCATTTACCCCCTTCCATATTTTTTTTGCCAGATCCAGAATGGTTATTTCGTCAGCGGGGTTTCCTGCAATATTAAAAGTTTCTCCGTTAGCTTTTTTATCCGTTACTAAATTCATCAATGCGGAAATAGTGTCATCAATATAGGTAAACGTTCTTGTTTGTAAACCATTCCCATGAATTTCCAACGGCTTTCTGAGCAATGCATTGGCAATAAAAACGGATTGCGGACCTCCCCACCATGTTAAATTCTGTTTGGGACCATAAGCCCCAAAAAATCGTGCTATGGAATAATTTAACCCGTGTTCTTCATGATGAGCAACGATCAGTTGTTCACCGTAGATTTTGGAAGAGGCGTAATACCATCTTTTGATCTGAGGGTTCCCCAATACTAAATCTGACTCCTCCGAAAAAGGAACATGCTGGTTTTTCCCATACACATCGGAAGTGGAAGCAAAAACCAACTTTGATTTATCCTTGAGACACTTCGTAATTACATTTTTAGTCATGCAATAATTTTCGTCTAACGTGCGCAATCCGGTGGAATAACGGGGAATTTTCTGCGATGCAAGATGAACGAAAACGTCTGCTTTTGTATTCTTAATCAATCGTGCATCCGTCAGATTCCCATTAATGAAATTGAAATTTTTATGGTTGAGAAAGGGTTTGATGTTGCGCAAATTCCCATAACTAAAATTATCAATGCCTGATACAGAAATTCCGTTTTTCAGAAGGCATCCTGTTAAATTGGAACCAATAAAGCCGGCAACTCCTGTGATGAATACTTTCATTGTTGATATAAGATTTTAGGGTTTGAGAAGAATCGAATTTTAGTTACTGTTTAGTACACACGCAATTAATCATAAATTGAATAAGAAAAAAAATTTTAGCCACTGATTACACTGATTAAAAATGGTATTATGATTTTTTTATAACATTAATCCGTGTAATCTGTGGCAAAATTTTATTTTTTCATTTTGGACTGAACAGTAACTTTATTTTTATAAAAATAATAATATTTATTTGAAACCAATAATTTCAATTCAGGTTTTGCCAACTGGAAACGGGATAATATATAATCAACTTTCAGTTTATTATAAAGCCGGAATTTCTCTTCCGGTGGAGCATTCGTATCCGTTATATTCGTAGTATATAGAATAGGAAATCCTTTTGAAGTAGCTAAGGGAATCAATGCTTCTGCCGCAGGATAGTGATATTCATTATATGACCAGAGAATTGTATTTTTCTTTTCCGGTTCTACGTAGTTTACTATATCCGCAAGAGAGGAAACAAATTCCTTCTGGTTTTCCCTGTATGTATAGGCAGATTTGCTGTCTCTGATTTTTGAATAAGTAAAACGAATGGTGAAAGGAAAAGTCAGCAACATAAAAAGAATAATCAGATAATTACGTGGGGATTTAATGGTAAGGTTAGCGGTAATCATCAGGGGAATCATGAATGCGACTTGTTTAATAAAAAATAATGGGTTCGTATCATAAAATGCAAGAAGCAATACCAGAATTACGGAACAGATAAGTGCGGTTGAAGTAAGAAACTTGTTTTTTATTATCAATGCTCTGATAAAAGTAAGAAAGAAAAAAAATATTACGAATGAATTGTGAACCTGAAACAAGTTCTTACCGTTTTGAAAAAACTGTTTTGATGAATGGTTTATAAATTTGAACACTTCAAATTTATAGAGGTAATCAATCGTTTTCAAACCGGAAGCCCACGCGGGTGCAAAGAAAAATTTTTGAAATATCATGGTCACCAAAACTCCCGATACGAAGATAATAGCATATATCCAATACTCCATTTTATTCTTTGCGAAAGGGATTAAGCCAATCATCCAGAAAATGGCTGTTGGTCTCGTAAAAGTAAAGAACAGAACGGATGCTATATAGAGGTATTTATAAAAGGGATTATCGTTTTGGAAGATCAGTATCAGCAAAAAAGTCAATACAAAGCCGGAAAATAAATGGAACGATTCCGGGAAATAAGTAAAGATAAACACATTTGCTACTTCCGATAAAATAAAACATAAAGCGATTTGCCATTTTATCATTGATTCTAACGGAAATTTATAAATCAATAAGAAACAGGAGAGGATCAGCAGAAAATGAATAATTACGAATTGTATGCTTTCGTATCCGATAATTTTAGCCAGGGATCCGTAAAAAATATTATAAAAAGGACCATACCAGTTGCATCTGCCTATTTTTGATACTTCTTCCATGACACAGTCACTTGCCTGAATGGAATTAGTTTGCTGAAAAAGACGCGCCGAGTTATAATAGATGGTTTCATCTTCGCTGGTAGGAAAAAATTTTCCATCGTAAATTGCATAAACAAAAAGAGAGAATAAAATTGAGGAAGATGTAATGAATAAAATTTTATAAATCAGAAGGGAGCGATTGCTTTTATTAGTAGCGGGTAGATTTTTGACGCTTATGTTTTTTATTTGATTTTTGCCCATATTTCATTGTTGAATGATTTAATAATTAATCTCAGGATCGTATAAATTTAACAATGAAACATATTTTAATTTAATTAATCCTTCTAAAATTTCACCAATTTCCCCCAAACTTGCTTACGACTTCCCATACCACCTTCACCGTTAATCTTATAAAAATAAGTGCCTGCAGAAATGGTTTCAGTAAAATCAATCTTCAAATTATCACTTCCTTTTTCTAAATTTTTAGCGTAAAGTTTTTTTCCTGTCAGAGAAAAAATTTCAACGTTTATTTTTCCGGTTGTTTCGCTCTTATCAAAATAGAAATGAACTGAATTTCTAAATGGGTTAGGAATTACAATGACATCTGAAAATACAGCATTTTTATTTTCATTCATGGAAACCGGCTCTGTAAGCGTGTATTGAGCGACTACTGTACACCCTTTTGAATCGGTTACGGTAACTGTATAGGTACCGGCAATTAAACTATCAATATCCTGAGCGAGTTGTCCATTGGACCAATTATACTGATACGGTTGCACGCCGCTTACTACAGATATATCAATAGCGCCATCGGTGCCTCCGTTTGTGGTTGGGTTGCTTTGCGTTAATATTGAAATGATTGGATTTTGAGTTTTTGAAACCGCTTTGGCGAGCGTTGCCATACAACCATCATTTCCGGTTACAGAAACAGTAAATGTTCCGGCGCCAAGGTCAACCAAATTTTGAGTTATTGCTCCATTTGACCATGAAAAAGTATAGGGACTTATACTTCCTGCAACTGCAAGGGTAATTGTGCCATTATTTACGCCACAGGATGCGTTATTTACAGTAGCAGTGATACTAGGTCCAGTATTATTGGGGACCGTGTTTGAAAGGACGGATACACATCCGTCGTTGCCAGTAACCGAAACACTATATGTTCCTGCGCCAAGGTCTGTCAAATCCTTGGAAACGGCTCCATTTGACCACGAAAAAGAGTAGGGACTAATTCCTCCGGAAACTGCAATAGTGATTGCTCCATTGTTAATGTTGCAATAACTACTATCTACAATTGCAGTGACAGTTGGAATACTGCAGGAAGAAATAATGATTTGCCCGGCAAACAATCCTTTTGCACCATTCGCATCGGTAACCTCAAACGTATAGCGAAATGTTCCTCCATTTGTAAAAGTATGCGTAGGATTTTGTAACGTTGAACTAAAACCACCTTCACCAGTCCATTTATACGAAAAAGGGCTTGTCCCATAATTAACATTAGTAGTAAATTGAACAGGAGTGCTGGGGGCGGCTGTTGAAGGCGCCGTAACTACAGGGACAGGAAAATTATTTGCTGTTTCATTGCCTGCCGCATCTGTCTTAATAAGGATTAAATCCCAACGTACTCCTGTATTGGTATAGCCGCAAAGTGCATAACCACCATCCGTTGTATTGATGACGGAATAAAGAATAGTAGTGTTGGAATTAGAATATTTTTTTGACCATACCTTAGTCAGATTTGAGTCCGTTTTTACACAATAACCGATTTTTTCATTTCCATTTCCAGCATACCCTGAAATAACATATCCCCAATCGTTAGTTGAATCCAAGCTAAAAATATCATCCCAGTCAGCATTACCGTCTCCATATATTTTTGAAACAGCATTATCTCCGGAGAGGTCGGTTTTCATAAGCATTGCCTCCCATCCGTTACCATTTCGTTTTCCTGCGATGACATACCCATTTTGAGTGGCTATAATTTTTTTCCCAATCTGATTTACCGTAGTTCCTCCGATAATTTTCTCGCCCGTAAAATTTCCATCTTCATTAAATTTCAGAATAAGAACATTATTATTTGCAGTAGTGGTGGAATTTGCAATACCGGTTGCAACATAGCCGCCATCAGGACTTTGGGTTACGGATGAAAATGAATAAGTATATCCGGATTTAATAAAGCGCCTTACCCAGATAGTGTCACCGTTAGCTACATTCAATTTAGCAATATAGCCGGATTTTTCGGTAAGAGAAATATTATCAAATCCCGCCGCAATAATATTTCCGTCACGGGCTTCTATTAAGTCATATAAATTGCCGGGGGTTGACCAGTCCAGTTCATACGGAGTGACATTAAGAACTTTTTCCCACTGAAAATTCATGGATGCATCCAATTTTATGACAAGTATTTTGTAGGTAGTACCCCCCGCGTTTGTATAGCCGCAAAGGACATAGCCACCATCAGCGGTCTTCTTAAAATTGAAAGTTCCATTATCACCATTGGAGCCGTAATTGGTTTGACCCAGCAAAGCACCGATGGAATCAACACGGAATAAACCGCTGTTCCACTGAGAATTTGCGACCACGGTGTAATACCCTGCTACGAGAAATGACTTGTCTGACGATTCCTGGAGATCAAATCCGATTTCGTCTTGTGCGCCAACTTCTATTATGTTTTTAAAGGCATGTTGTGCCTGGAGGGAGATCATAGAAATGGAGAGTGCAAAAAGTAGTATCGATTTTTTCATGATTTGTACTTTGGTTAAATTTTTAAAGAAGCGCAAAGGTAGAGAAAAATTAGAAATAAATAAATTGTCCTGGATGTGAGACGAGAATAAGGTAATTTTTCGTAAATTTGCAATATAAAAATTTCACCATTGATTGACAAAAACACAGAAATCTCTCTCCCATACAACTTCTTTTATTTAATAGCTTTTGTGGAAGGGGGAGCCGTTTTAGCGACTGAACTTATCTGCGCACAGTTGTTTGCACCCTATTTCGGAAACTCTTTGCAAACATGGGCGGTAATTTTAATATCCACCTTGACGGCATTGACAGCCGGCTATTTTTCAGGGGGATATTTATCTAAAAAAAAGACGGAAGACGGAAGACGGAAGACGGAAGAAAGAAGTCAACTGTTTTTTCTGAAATCTGATACCCTCTTACACAAATTAAACCTCTGTCTGTTAGTTGCCACTCTCGCCATAATTCTTCAACCATTTATTGCAGGAAAACTGATCCCTGTTACACTTAATACAGGTATCATTACCGGAGCTTTCATTTCTGCGATTTTTATTCTTCTGCCACCGTTGTTTTTTCTGGGAATGTTATCCCCTATGTTAATTCAAATTCTTTCTGCAGACACAACTACTTCAGGAAAAACATCAGGATTGATTTATGCAATCTCTACGTCGGGTGGAATCCTGTTTACTTTTCTTTTTGGATTTTTTTTAATACCCCATTTTGGGATGAAAACAGCCATCGTGCTGAACAGTTTAATACCTGCAACATTAACGGGATATCTTTTATTGTCCCAAAAGAAAAATGTTTTTTTCTGGGGATTTTCATTGATAATGCTTTCATTTTTTCTGTTGGGAATAAATACCGGTGACACAAACCAAAAAGTAAAAAAATCTTATATCAAGGTGCATTACAACGAATACGGATTGCTGGGACAACTAACAGTTGCCGATGATAATCTCGCTCATTCACGGTCATTATTCATCAATCATATTTCACAAAGTTTCATGTACATTCCCTCCGGGCGTTCCTTATGGCATTATGTACACCGTCTTACCCATTATTGTTCTGTAAAATCACCTTCTTCAAAAGTTTTACTCGCAGGAATGGGTGGTGGCTTGTTGGTAAAAGAACTAACCGGACTACATTTTATACCGGATGTAATTGAGTTGGATGAAAGAATGAAAAATGTTTCTGAGAAATATTTTGGTTTAAATGCCAAGATCAATTTTCATACGGATGACTTCAGACACTACGTAAAAACCACTTTTCATCGTTATGATATTATAATTATTGATATCAGCTTTGGTGAAAATCAACCCTCAAATATTTATACCATGGAATCGTTTATGGAAATCAAAAAATTATTAAAGGAAGACGGTTTATTTTTTATACATTTTCCCGATTTTTTATATGGAGAGGAAGGGCTGGCGGTTAGATCTGTTGGAAAAACGTTAATAGAAAGTGGTTTTTTTGTAAAACTCCTGAATACAAAACATAAACCAGGTAGTCCGGGAGAAATTATTTTTTTAGCCACTCATAAACCTGTTGCATTGGAAAATTATTTATATGACCAATTACCCGAGTTTACCAAACAATATAAATTCCCGACAAAAAATAATTTGTATCTGGAAGGTTATTCCTTCGAAGGTGGAGTGATACTTTCCGATGACAAGCCCATCATGGATTTTTTGCACGAAAAAACCGTCATGTTCTCGCGGAAAGAAGGGATTGAAATTGTAAGCAAGACGTTGCTGGAACAGGGGTATGGGATTTTTTAGAGAAACCTCATCACCTCACATTTCCCCTGAAGCCATAGTTCACCGTATCCATCCACTTTATTTTTTGCAGGCAATCAACTCCGATAAATGTTATAGTTGAATCAGAAAAATGAATATGAAGATTCTTCCTTGAATAAAACAGCAGATTTTTTTCTTCAGAATATATGTTGATTGAATCAGGAACGGAGTGGTTATAATTATAAATTTCCATTTTCTTTACAGGAATGTTAGTGACCTCCGGAAGCAATTTATATGCTATGTTTTTAGATGAAAGCTGTTCTGTTGATTCTGTAATATCTATCCGGAAAAATCCAATCCATGCGGTTTTATTGATGTCTGATTCAGAAAATGAGGCAAGTATTTTTTTCCAATCCGGATTTTTTTCAACCACTTTATCACTTTTATGATTCATGTAAACGGTTTTTTCCAACTGCACAGGAGTGTTTTTTAAAATTTCAATTTGACTGTTTAATAAACCGGTCAAATTATAGTAAATCAGAGTAGTATTTTTTTGTTCGCTACCCCCACATTTCGTCAGCAGAAATAAGGTAAAAAATAAAAGGACTTTTATTTGTATTTTCATGTTTTTATTACAACCGTATTGCAATCGCATTACAACCGTATTACAATCGTATTACAACCGTATTACAACTATATTTAGTTTCAAATTAAAAAACAAATTTATCCAATATTCTTTTAGTGAGAAACGCGATATTTCGTTTTGGCTCCGGTAATTTTCCATCGTACTTTTTCCCTATACGCAAAAAATATTTCATAAAGGTAGATGATTTTATTCTCCATTTCTCAAAGAATTGTTTTTTTCCGTTATTCAACTGAATCCGTCTCAGCGATTTCGATTGAAAATGATAAACTAAACTTTTTCCGCAACCTATGAAATCCCTGCAACCCATTTGCCAGAGTTTCATAGAAAAATCAGGGTCTGAATATAAACCCGGACTGAATTCCTCACTATAACCGCCGGCTTTTTCCCACATTTTTTTTGTTACTAATGTCGGGGGCCAGGTACTTCCCTGCCAATCTTCTCTTGCATGACTCCGAACTTGATTTAAAAGTTCTTCCTCTCTGAATGTTTCTATGCTTTTTCCAAAATCAGCATGGACCCGGCAAGCATCTTTTCCGGTATGCTCAATTAACGTGGAAGAAAGCATGAAAAGATCATTGTTTTTTGGAATTTTTTTTAAAAGTTCCGAATCCCAACCGGGGCAAACATACATGTCGTCATTCATATAAACAATATAACCGGTGCTGACCAACGCAGATGCCTTATTCAACGCTTTGCATATTCCAATATTCTCTTTACTGAAAGTAAAATCAATAGCATGTTGTTTTGCAAAATCAAAAGTACCATCGGTTCCTTCATTGATATGTAAAATAATCTGATGAACATGAGCCGAATTTTTGAGTATGCTTTTTACACAACATTCAAGATAAGGAAGATTGTTCCAGGTAGGAATCAGGATAGAGAAAGAAGTTATGTCCGGCATTTTTGGCTAACCAATTGATTCAGATTAAGACAGGTAAATAAAATATAAAAACACGTTCCGCGCTGGTCCTCCAGTGTGGACTCCGTAAAGAGTGACACAAAAAAAATTAAAAAATGAATCAGAAAAAAATAATCTGTCCAGTTCCTCTGATAGAAAAGAGGGTAAAATAAAGAACCGGCATAAACAAGAAAACCAAGGATTCCGAAGGATGCCAGATAATGAAGAAACTGATTATGCGGAAGTATCCAACTCCAGTCCTGAAATTCCTTGTAATCCCTTTGGTAATAGGTTATCATTTCGTCTTTCAGGTCGCCAACCCCTACTCCCCATACCGGGTTTGATTTGAAAATTTTCCAGGCAATCGTCCACGCTACAAAACGTTTCCCGATAGACCAATAATTTGCGTTGCCACCTTCGCTTGCAATTTTTATATCCATCTGTGTATTCCAAACCCTGTGTTTAAAACTATCTAAAAAATGATAGGAGAAAAATGGAGTAACTAGCAACAGCACCAACGCGATGCTTAACAAGAGCCACTTTTTTAATTTAACAAAATAATAAATGGCACCGGAGATGGCTAACAGATAAAAAACCAGCAAACTTATCCTGCTTGAAAGAATATGAAGGTAGAATATCAGAAAAGCAGTAATCAAAATAAATATTATTTTTTCAAATCGCGAATATATGTAATAGGAATTGATAATTAAATAAAAGCCGGTAGCGATGGCAAAAACTACCATCAAACTATAACGGATGTGGTGAATGGGAGTAGGTAATACTTTTGATTGGAAATAAAGAATATTAATTTCATCAAAATTTTTATAATACCGAATGGTTGAAATTACCGCACTGACCGTGATGAGCAATAAAAAAAAATAAAATAAATTCAGATAATCATTTCTTTTTATGGCAGGCAACGAAGCAAATGCCACTGGTAACAATAAAAATGGAGTGCGGATTTTTAACCGTTCAAAATACGCTGTATGATTTTCAGTGTAAACTCCGCTCAGAAGATAGATAAAAAAAAGCAGTGACACTATCCACCAGATTTTTTGAGTAAAAAATGATTTTACATTTCCGAATATTTCCGGATGAATGATGGCGCTCAGAAAAATAAGTCCCATCCCAATGCTCATCATGACACGGCTGTAGAGAAGACCTGTGAGAACGAGGTAGCAGGAAAATAAGGTTGTATAGTAGCGGATGTTTGTCAATTTCTGGTTTATACCAAAATAACTCAGGTTTTAGAAAAAAAAACATATAACACTTATCAAGAAATGAATAATTTCTAAGTACCCAGACCCTTTGACATTAGCTGTTTTGTGTTATATGTTATATGTTATTTTTTTTTGAACCCTGTTTGCCTCTGTTTTTTTCAGCTCCCCAAAATATTTATATTTCAAAAATACTCCATGAGCGTTCATCCTGCAAATTTCCCACCCCGCTTTGCCGTCTAAAAATCCAACCTGTAAAATGTATCCTTTAAAAAAACGAAATAATGACTTTAGGAGAACGACCCCCGGAAAAATAAACTGCTTCTTTTTAAGCATTTCCTCTGCCGCCAGGCGCGCATATTTTTCCGTCTTAATCAATAAATCTCCCTCCGTAGCATACGAATAATGCAGACAATCCCCTTTCAGTAATTGTTTGTTGGTTTTAGGCGGAGAAATGAGTTTTTCGTGAATTAACTTTTCGTTCCAGAAACTTTCATTACGGTTGAATATTCTTTCTTTTATATCGGGATACCATCCGCAGTGACGCACCCATCTTTTACAATAATTATTCAAGCGCTTAAAACTATACACTCCTTTCAACTCTTTTTTCGCCTCCATAATCGCTTTTTGAAGTTCAGGGTTAAGCTCTTCATCGGCATCCAACGATAAAATCCAGTCATGCCTTGCATTTTTATTACCAAAATTTTTAGTGGGACCATACCCCATCCAGTTCTGTGAGATGACTTTTGCGCCAAGTTCCTTGCATAACTCAACAGTTCGGTCGCTACTGTTTGAATCTATGACCAGAATTTCGTCGGCAACGGGTTGCAATGAAGTAAGGCAATGATAAATGTTTGCTTCTTCGTTCTGAGTTATTACGACAGCAGATAGTGGATCCATTGCGTCAAATGTACAAGAAATTACAGTAATTTCCTTCTTTCAATATTTTCTCTTGCTTCAATCAATGCTTTATGAAGTTTTGCTTCAAGTTCTTTTTTGGGTGGCAATTCAGTCCAATATTCAGCCACCATTATTCCATCTTTATGCAGTTCCAGCAATTCAACTTGTTCTCGGCTGGTTTCGGCACATAATATAAGACCAATTGGTTTTTCTTCGCCTTCCTGCTTTTCATAACGATTGAGCCACTTCAAATAAAGCTCCATTTGACCTTTGTCTTTTGCCTGAAACTTTCCTAATTTTAAATCAATAGCTACAAGTCGTTTCAATTTTCTGTGAAAGAAAAGCAAATCCAGGTGATAATCTTCACCGTCAATAATCATCCGTTTTTGGCGTTCAACAAATGTGAATCCTTTTCCAATTTCGAGAATAAATAGTTCTAATTCTCTTAAAATAGACGACTCCAAATCCTTTTCAAGATATGCATCTTTCAGTCCTAAAAAATTCAGAATATATGGGTCTTTAAATGTGTTTAAAGGAATATTACCGGATTTTGCCAATTGAGTATTTGCTATTTCGGTTCTTTCATAAGTTTTGATTTCAATTTGTTTTCTTAGTTCACGAACACTCCATCTTTCATTAGCAGATAGTTCAGCATAAAATATTTTTTTTTCAATTGTTTTTAGCGGTATCAGTATTAAAAAATGAGACCATGTTAATTGTCGTGACAGTGTAACGACAATCTCAATATCTGTGAATTGTTCTGCAAACTGCATCATTCTTCTTACATTTTTCTCTGTAAAATTTTGCCCATAAGCTTTTTCCAATTGTGCCGACAGTGTAAACACAATTTGTTTTCCGTATTCTGCACGTTTATTTTGAAGTATATGCTCGTTAATGCGTTTGCCAACTTGCCAGAACAAAGTGGTTAATGTGCTATTGGCATACGATACAAGCTTTGTTTTGCTTTGTTCAATAAGTTGGGATAACTCATGATAAAGCCGTTCATTTGCTTCTTCGTTCTGGGTTATTACCACAGCAGATATAGTGTCCATTGCGTCAAATGTACAGGAAATTTTTCAATTATTTATTAACAGTATGTCAGAATCAGAAATCTTTGACACTAAAGGGACTTTGGGTTGTTGTACTATTTTTTTTCTACCGATATTTCGCCCATAAAGGAATGAAATTATGATAGGATTGGCAATGAGAAACCATAGCATATTTTTTTTAATTATTTATTTTTTACTCTCCGGCATTTCAACTGCTCCGGCGCAAAACCAGGAGACACAGAGCACCGTGACTCTACAAAACCGAACTGTTGATTCACTGAATTCTATCCTCTCTGCCACCACCCACGACACCTCCCGCGTCAATACTTTGCTTGAATTAGCCAGCGAATATTATCTCTCCACTCCATCAAAAGCAATGGAATACTGTGAACAGGCAAAGACAATTTCAGAAAAGAAAAATTATAAATAGAAAACTTACGCAATGCGGAGAATTTGCTTTTTCAAATTTACTGTAAAACGAAAAAGCACGAGCAGGCGCTGGCGCATTATGAACAGTACATTGTCTATAGAGACAGCATCAAAAATAAAGAGAATGAGAAGGCGGCAATTCGTCAGCAGACGAAGTATGAGTTTGAGAAGCAACTCATTGTGAAAGAGCAGGAGGAGAAGGAGAAACAGCGGCAGGAGGCAGTGGCTGTTGAAAGGAGGAATAATTTGCAGTACTCATTACTTGCTGTAGGTATTTTTATTATTTTCGCTTTACTCTTTTTTGCGTTCCGTTTTAATTTACCAGTTTGGCTTGTAAACCTACTGGTTTTTATACCGTTTTTATTCTTGTTTGAATTTCTGTTGATATGGCTTGACCCTCACACAGACCAACTGATCACCGCACTTACTGGGCAAAAAGGTGGTGAGCCGGCTATTAAACTATTGATAAACGCTATCATGGCGGGAGTAATATTTCCGGTTCATAAGTTTTTTGAGAGGGTGTTGAAGGGGCGGATGATAGGGAAAGGGAGAGGTGAGAAGTGAAAAGTGAGAAGGAGAAAATTTAACCGCTAATTTACGCTAACAGTACGCGGATTTTCGCGAATGAAAAATTGCAATATTTACATATTTAAAAGAAGATTACCAAGCAATATTAAAGATGTCACGCAAAGGCGCTGAGTTCGCAAAGAGAAAAATCATTAATGATTTTTCTCTGCGGGATTAATTCTTTGCGTACTCTGCGTCTTTGCGTGACATACTTCTGATGAAACTGAGATTGATGAAGAAAAGTGAGAATTGGAACGTAAAAAGTAGAAACCCATTGATTTGCGTGAAAGTAGTAGGGAGTAGCAGTAGCAGTGGGAGGCAGTACTACTATTCAGCAAAAACCTCAAATTTTACCTCAATATGCACTTCTCGGTGAAGGTCAACTTTTGCTGTATAAGTGCCAAGGTCTTTAATGTCTTTAGGTATTTTGATTCTTCTGCGGTCAACTTCAAAGCCAGTGGCAGTCCGGATTGCTTCAGAAACCTGCAAAGGCGTGACCGAGCCGTAAATTTTTCCGGTTTCCGCCGCTTTTGCCGCAACACGAAGTAAGGTAGTTGATAATTGCTCGCCCGTCTTTTGTGCCGATAATTTGATTTTAGCTGTTTTTTGCTCCGCCTGCTTCATGTTTTCTTTATGAATTTTCCGGTTGGTGTCAGTAGCAATTACCGCCAGATTTCTTGGTACCAGAAAATTTAACGCAAAGCCATTTCGTACTTTTACTACATCATCCTTGTAGCCCAATTTTTCTACGTCTTGTTTAAGTATGACTTCCATGATATTAGTTGTTCAGAATTAAAAATTAAGTGTTATGTGTTTAGTGTTATGTGTAAAGAATCTATTACCAACGTCTAACTCTTAAACTCATCCGTTACAAATGGCAACAGCGCAATGTGCCTTGCCCTTTTAACCGCCTGAGAAACCTTCCGTTGATATTTCAAACTTGTGCCGGTAAGCCGTCTGGGAAGTAATTTTCCCTGGTCGTTCAAAAACTTTTTAAGATATATCGGGTCTTTATAATCAATATATTTAATTTTGAATTTTTTAAACCGGCAGTATTTCTTTTTTATCTCGTTGGACTTGGGTTTGGTAAAATCCTGATTGTTCAGTACGTTGGAATTTTGTTTTGAAGGAATCATGAGTTAAATTATTTGTTTATTTTTAAAAGTTTTCTATTAAACATTTTCTTCAACAAGTGTTTTTTTGTTTCCCACCAATCCTTTTCTCCTTCGCTCATTATAATCAACAGCATGTTTGTCGAGGGCAACTATCAGATAGCGAAGTATGTTCTCTTCTCTTTTGTAAGCGGTCTCCAAGGCAGAAACCACGATGCCCGGTCCTGAAAATTCCATGGAAAAATAATAACCGGTATTTTGCTTTCTTACCGTAAAAGCAAGTTCTTTCAGTCCCCAGTTATCTGTACTGACAACGGTCCCCTGATTTGATTTAATAATTCCCTCAAACCGGGTAACCACTTCGTCGCGGATGGATTCCTGGCAAAGAGGAGAAAGAATAAAAACCGTTTCGTAATGCTTAGAAGTCATTGTGTTTAGTTTTTTTTAAAAAGGAGGGCAAAGGTAGGGAATATAAATGAAAGTTGCAAGTTTAGTGTCTTATAAAAAATATTTCAACTAATTTGGCTAAGATATTTTCCCGCAGATTAAGCAGATTTTCGCAGAAAAATTAATCTGCGCTTATCTGCGTTATCTGCGGGATACTTGTTTGATTGTGGTTTATCCACGTTAGGATAATAAGGTTAATTTTTCAGCGCATCCGCCACTCTTTCCGCCGCATCTTTAAGCAAAATCGCAGAAGTCACCTTTAACCCGGAATCTTCTATGATTTTTGCTCCCATTTCAGCATTGGTCCCCTGAAGCCGCACAATTATAGGGATTTTGACATTTCCTATATTTTTATATGCCTGAACCACCCCGCCGGCTACGCGGTCACAGCGAACAATTCCTCCAAAAATATTGATGAGTATGGCTTTTACATTAGGATCTTTTAGGATGATTCTAAATCCCGCCTCAACGGTTTCCACACTTGCGCTCCCTCCCACATCCAGAAAATTTGCCGGATGACCACCTGCCAGTTTTATCATATCCATAGTAGCCATGGCAAGACCGGCTCCGTTGACCATACATCCTACATTCCCATCTAATTTTATGTAATTAAGATTTGATAAAGATGCCTCCACTTCCAGCGGGTCTTCTTCATGAATGTCCCTTAATTCGGGGAAGTCATTATGACGGAACATTGCGTTGTCATCGAGCTTGATTTTGGCATCCACGGCAAGAATTTGTCCGTCAGAGGTTCTCAACACCGGGTTTATTTCAACCAGCGAAGCATCACATGCCTCATAACACTGGTAAATTCCTTTAATAAATGAAATCATTTCGTTTACTTCCTTGCCGGTACATCCTAACGAAAAGGCAATTTTTCTGCATTGAAATGCCCGTAAGCCGGCAGAGGGTTCTATCCACTCTTTAAAAATCTTTTCAGGGGTTTTTGCTGCCACTGCTTCAATTTCAACGCCCCCTTCGGTGCTTGCCATGATTATATTTTTTCCGGTGGAACGGTCTAATAAAATACTCATGTAAAATTCCTTGGGTTCTTTTTCGCCCGGATAATAAACGTCTTCGGCAATTAATATTTTTCTGACCAATTTTCCTTCGGGACCCGTCTGAGGACTCACTAACTTCATTCCCAGAATGGCTTTACTTTTTTCAAAGACATCTTCCAGGGTTTTAGCCACTTTAACTCCGCCTCCTTTTCCTCTTCCTCCGGCATGAATCTGTGCTTTGACTACCCAAAGTCTCGTTCCGGTATTTTTCTGAAGTTCTTTAGCGGCTGACACTGCACTTTCAGGAGTTTCCGCCATTATGCCTTGGGCAATTTTTACACCGTATTGGCTTAGGAGGGATTTAGCTTGATATTCGTGAAGGTTCATGGGAAAGGGGGGTTAGGGGATGGCAAAGATATAAAAGAAAAACTATACCTGCTCACCAGATACCATTAGTCACAAAAAGCAAATAACATTAAACAAAAAATAATTAATGTTAAACGAAAAGCTCCGGTCGTCAAAAAAACACTTAAACATTTTTATTATGTGTTTTATGTTAAGTGTTCTTTTAAAGGAGAAATAGTTGTGTAATGAGTAGTTTAGATAAACTAGACTTGGGCTAATTTTTATTTAAAGGTGCTACAAGTAATGTTAGAAAGGACATATCTTTGCATTTGAGTTCCGTAGGAACGAATCATATTGTAACAACGGACTTCAGTCCGTTGTGGTAACGCTGGCTTCAAACAATTGAGTTCCGTAGGAACGAATCTTAAAAAAACTAAAATTAAGAGACGAGCATCTGGAGTTTTTGAAAAAGCTTAAAGCATCGTATGACGAAAGATACCTTTTTTAGGATTTGATATGAATCGTGCCGGAGTTTACCCTGACAGAGGAAGGGGCACTTTTTACTATAAACAGTACGTAATTAAATGATGGACTTATGAAAAGACACACCCTCATGTTTTTATTACTTTGTTTTAAATTTAGCTTGAGCCAATCTCAGTGTGTAATCAATCATTTTTCCATCGATGATTCTATAAAAATGATTAGAGCTCAAAAATATTTAATTAATAAATTAGGTGAAAGATTTGTAAAAGATAGTTTAGAGTTTAGTGGTTTTTACCAAAGTATTTTATATATGGTAACATTTGAAATCAAACCACAAATAATTAAAAATAATAAAAATATGATAGTTGTTTTTATTGATGGTAACTACATTGAAACAAAATATAATACAAAAATAGACGCTACTGATTTGAAGAGATATTATAATGGGGGACCTTCAATGAATATATTTTATAATAAAACATTTGCCATTGAATTGGCACAAAAAATAGGATTAGAAAAAGGAATCAAAGAATGGGAAATAAAGCTATCAGGAGTCGTAGATGACGTATCATGGGATATATATTCTTTTCAATATGAAGAAACAGAACATCCTTATCAGGCAGGGGGTAAATTTCTCAGATTAAATATAAATAGTGGAAAGTATAAATTATTAAAATGGCACTCAATTGAGTGAAAAATAACCACTCACAAAATGAAACCGAAACATTTAACCGCACCTTTTGTTGACCGTTTAATTAATTCTTGCAGTGGAAATCCTGTAATAAAAAATAAATATCATATAAAAAAATTACCCTTAATTTTTAATAGGGTGCGCCTGTTGGAAAAACGGGATGACGATTAATTCCGGAGCATCTGGATTACTGCTGAACGTGGTAAATTGATGACTTTGGCGACTACAAAGAATATTTAGATGCCGACGAAGTCAGAAATAAAAAAGAATTTGATGACTTATGGAAATATTATTATCCTTATGATATAAGGTACTGTAATAAAAAACAACGTTTGTAAATTTGTAAAAAAAATAGTGATAAAATACCCTCTCTGGTTTAAGTATGTAATCAAGCCAGTGAGTTAGCTACATAAACTTATCTATAAACCAAAGTTTGTAACTTTGTAAAAAAAAGAAAATTCAAATATAATTGAAACCTCTCTTTTTTGATTATTTCACCTAAGAATGAAACAATTCATGAATCTTTTAATCAGAGTTATTATTTCATTATTTTCAATAATTCTTTTTGTTTTCACTTTAAATGGACAAACAATTCATTTAAATAATTATTTTGAGAAGCATTCAAGTTTTATTTTAGATGATAAATTCCATCCTATTCATTGGAATATAATTGATTCCATATCTAAGGAATATCAAGCATACAGACAGAAAAATCTTTTTGGTGATAGCTATTACATTTTTTGGATGGGAATGATTAACATCAAATTTTGGATCCTTGATGCAAAAATAATTCTTAGTAGCCCACAAAATCTCAGAATAAATAACATTGAGAAATCCTTTCAAATAGGTGACAGTATTCATTTGGTTGGTTTTTCTGTATTATCTTCAGCAGGTAAAAAGCAAAGTAAAAAATTTAGTCAACTATTATTGTCAGCTTATCTACAGGAAACCGACTCGTCCTACTTGTGTAATTTGGATAATTTTATTGTACTTCCAGAAAAAAGTAATGCAGAGTTTTGGAAAAGGAATTTAATCAATATGGGGTATGGTTTATCCTACGTTGCAGATAAAAATCCTTATGCGTCAGAAAACATTAAACTTTTTGGATATGTTTGGGAAGGGTTGCACTATATTCCAATACTTGGCGGCGCATTTATCGGTAGAACCAAGAATGATAAAATTGCAATACCCATAATCGGTTTATCAAGTTTACTAATATGGAAGACATTATATTTTGGTGTTATTATAGGCCAACCTATGATTAAAGAATATAACAGAAAGTTAAAAATGAAATACAAAATTCCTAAAGCTGTTTTAAATTAATCAAGGATTGTGTTTAACGATTTTTTTATTAACTTAAAAGTTGAGTATTCATCAAGAGTCAAGCTGAGTAACCATCCCTCCTATCTATAATCCGACATAGAAGTTCTGTCGATAAGCGGTGGATGAAATTTCTGAATAAAAAACGTTAAATTTTTTACCGGATTCTATTTTACTGCAACCTTCGCAAATCAAATTAAGACCAGTATATTTGCACCCGAAGTGTTTATAAAAAATTTAAAATATCTGTTTTTCCTCCTTTTTCTGATTTCAGGAATAGCTATTTCACAACCATTACCTCAATCGCTGAATAGTTCCGAGCTAAGATTAGCGCTCAAAAAATTATCAGTCGCCGGCTCTGTCTTGTACATTGCGGCACACCCCGATGATGAAAATACACGCTTGCTCTCCTTTCTGGCGAATGAAAAATTAGTTATTACCTCGTATTTGTCTATTACCCGCGGTGATGGCGGACAAAATCTCATCGGAACCGAACAAGGCGATCTCCTCGGAATGGTACGGACACAAGAGTTGCTGTCAGCAAGAAAAATTGATAAAGCCCGGCAATATTTTACCCGCGCCCGCGATTTTGGTTTTTCTAAAACGCCGGAAGAAACCATGACTATCTGGAATAAAGACAGCGTGCTTTCCGATGTAGTATGGCTCATCAGAAATGTGCGCCCCGATATAATCATTAATCGCTTTCCTTCCAATGGGGATGGGGGGCATGGACATCATACCGCATCAGCTATTTTGGCTGAAATCGCTTTTGATGCCGCGGCTGACTCTACTCAGTTTAAATGGCAACTCAATTATGTAAAACCATGGAAATGCAAACGGTTGTTATGGAATACATGGGTGCAGGACACTGTAAAGGATCTTTCGCCTTTTTACAAACTTGATATTGGCGCGTACAATCCTTTACTTGGAAAATCTTATGGAGAAATTGCGGCACAAAGCCGGACCATGCACAAAAGTCAGGGCTTCGGCTCTGCCTCCACAAGAGGAAGTAAAATGGAATATTTTAAACACATCAAAGGGGACTCTTCTGAAAGCAACGATATCTTTGAAGGAATTTCCGTTGATATTTCCAGAACGATTGGTACTAACGATTACGGTACTTATGTAGGTAATGCGTTACAATCATTCAATGACAACAAACCCTATCTGGTTGCAGAGATTCTATTAAAAGCACTGAAGTCAGCAGAGAATATAAAAGATGAATACTGGAAAGAAAAGAAAAAAGAAGATATTAAGCAGATCATTCAACAATGTCTGGGCGTGTGGTTGGAAGTAACTTCGAAAGAAAAATTTATTGTTCCAGGAAAAGATCTGAAAGTGAATATGTATGCCCTAAACATGTCACCACTTCCCATAACAATAGAACGTTTAAAAATTGCAGGGTTGGATTCATCAGTCAATGCGGAACTAAAATTAAACGAATCATTTCTAAAAGATTTTAAAATCACCATACCTTCAACTACTCCTTACACCACTCCCTTCTGGTTGAAAAACAAAGGGGCAGAAGGTCTGCATCAATTGGAAGATATTACATTGGTAGGCAGGGCTGAGAATAAACCTGTATTGGAAGCAATTTTCACATTAATAATTCATGGAGAAAAAATAGAGTTCCATCAACCCCTTATTTTTAAATGGACTGACCCTGTAGAAGGGGAGAAACAAAGAAATATTGAAGTCGTTCCGCCGGTTACAGTAAATTTTCAAACCAAATCCTACATTTTTAAGCCATCACAAACAAAAAAAATGATTGTTTGGCTTGAGACACATTTTCAAAATATAAAAGGGAAATTATTGCTTGAAATGCCTGAAGGATGGAGTTCAACGCCGGCTGAATTTGCTTTTGATTCGTTAACAACCGGTGAGAAAAAAGAATTTTCTTTTTTGATTACTTCACCTCCTCACCTTTCCAATGGATTTATTAAAGTATATGTAGAAACCGGTGATAAACGATACTCAAGCGCATTAACAGAAATCAATTATTCACATATTCCTGAAATGATTTTAGTAAGCGAGTCAAGAGCAACATTGACTTGCACGGATTATTCCATGAAAGCAAAAACCATCGGTTACATCAACGGTGCCGGAGACGATGTGTCTGAGTGCATAGAGCAGATGGGCGGTACTGTTGTACAGCTAAATGAGCACGCACTTTCAACCGAAGATCTTTCCCGTTTTGATGTTATTGTGACCGGAATCCGCGCTTACAATACGAATCAATTCATGCAAAAATATCACACAAAATTAATGAAATATATTTTCAACGGTGGCACGCTGTTAGTTCAGTATAACACAAATAATTTTCTTGGAACTGTAAAATCAGAGATGGGTCCATTTCCATTTAAAATTTCAAGAGAACGTGTAACGGTTGAGAATTCTCCTGTTTCAATTACTGATTCATCACATCCTTTATTGAACTTTCCTAATAAAATAACAGAAAAGGATTTTGAAGGATGGATACAAGAGCGAGGATTATATTTTGTTTCCGACATGGATAAATCCTACAAAACAATTTTATCTATGAATGATCCGGGAGAAAAACCTTCCTCCGGCAGTATTATCACTGCAAAATACGGTAAAGGTCATTTTATTTATACCGGATTGTCGTTTTTCCGGCAGTTGCCCGCGGGAGTACCGGGCGCTTATCGTTTATTTGCTAATTTGTTAAGTATAAGAAAATGACTCCCGAAGACAAACCCCCTTTTTTCAAAAACTGGACTTACTGGTATTCTGCCCTGTCTGTTTTTCTTGCGGTACTCATCCTTTTGTTTTACTTAATAACCATTACATTTCAATGAGCGGGATTGACTGGAGCATATTGATTTCATCGCTGGTGTTTATCTCGGTGTATGGAATTTACAAAAGTCGTGGGACACAAAACACCGAACGTTATCTGAGAGGAGATAATACCCTCCCCTGGTATGCCGTAGGACTTTCAGTAATGGCGACTCAGGCAAGCGCCATAACTTTTTTATCAGGACCAGGGCAGGCATACACTGACGGAATGCGGTTTGTGCAGTTTTATTTCGGGCTACCACTCGCCATGATCCTCATCTGCATTTTTGTAGTTCCGGTTTATCATCGTTTAAAAATTTATACAGCGTATCAATTTTTAGAAACACGTTTTGATTTAAAAACCAGATCCCTTGCGGCATTGTTATTCCTCATTCAAAGAGGAATTGCTTCGGGGCTTACCATTTATGCTCCCGCAATAATTCTTTCAACTTTGTTGGGATGGAATATTTATCTCACTAACATAGTCATCGGTGGAATTGTAATAATTTACACGGTAACTGGTGGAACAAAAGCAGTAAGTTACACACAATTACCACAAATGGCTATCATTCTTGTGGGAATGTTTGTAGCCGGATTTTTACTGATTTATTATCTGCCGGATAATGTAGGGTTTACGGAGGCAATACGCATCGCCGGTAAAATGGGAAAGATGAATATCATAGATGTGAGCCATAATTTTTCCAATCAATACACTATTTGGTCCGGATTAATTGGCGGAATGTTTCTTGCGCTCTCTTATTTCGGAACCGACCAGTCGCAGGTGTCACGGTATCTTTCTGCAAAATCTGTGACAGAGAATAAAATAGGTCTTCTTTTTAATGGGCTTGTAAAAATTCCAATGCAGTTTTCCATTCTTTTAATCGGCGCCATTCTCTTTGTTTTTTATCTTTTTGTTCCCGTCCCTCTTCTTTTCAACAAAGTAGAATTAGAAAAAGTAAAACAGAGCGTTTATTCGGATGAATTTAAAAAAGTTGAGACAGATTTTAATGATTGCCAGCGCCAAATCAACACGATTGCTGTCAGCACAGCAAATTCATTGAGAAACAAAGACGATAATTCTTTTGTGTCCAATGTAGAACAATTAAAAATAGAATGTGAAAAAAGAAAATCATTAAAGGAGGAAGGGATTGCCATAATGAAAAAAAATTCTGCAACATCAGCCACCTCAGATGTGAATTATATTTTTCTCTCGTATGTGTTGGAATATTTGCCCGTAGGAGTGGTGGGCTTACTCATAGCATTGGTTTTTGCCGCTTCCATGTCATCCACTTCCTCCGAGTTGAATGCGCTTGCCTCCACTACCTTGATTGATATTTACAAACGAAATTTCAGAACAAACAAAACCGATGCACATTATCTCTCCGCATCTAAATGGTTTACAGCCGGATGGGGAATATATGCGATTCTCGTTGCACAATTATCAACGAATCTCGGCAGTTTGATAGAAGCGGTAAATAAATTGGGTTCTTATTTTTATGGGACGATACTCGGAATTTTTATACTTGCGTTTTTGTTTAAGCGTATTAAAGGAAGTACTGCTTTTTATTCTGCACTGATTGCTGAAATCGGAGTTATCCTTTGCGCTGTATTTACGCCGGTTTCATTTTTATGGTACAATGTGATTGGGGCGATTCTGGTGGTTATAGTTGCGCATCTGATTCAATTGTCTATTTCTTCTTCACCTCCATCACCGGCTTCCAATCAACCACAGCTTTTTCCACTTCCGCTTTAAAGAAGAATCCATCTCCTTCTTTATCCCCAAGTTCTTTTGCTTTAAGCACTGAATTGTAGGCATCTTTGTCCATTCCTTTTGCTTTTAATAATTGTGCTTTGAGCCAATGGCTGTACCATTTGAGTGCGTCTATGGCAATGGACTGATTGATATAAACCAAACCCTTGTCGTAATCCTTTTTTTCCAGCATGTAGCGGGCGGCATTTCTGTAAACACTAAAAGACGGATTAATGGCATTGTTGATATTTTCCATTGCTTGTTTTTCGGTGCCCAACACTACATTGAAAGAAATTTTTACTTTTTCCCATTCCATATTTACCATAGCGCTTGCATCATTAAAATCAGTAATAGAGTATGCAAGGCGTTCTCTCAACGGTATTTCCATGGGTTTAATTTTTATCCTGACAATATCGTTTTCCGGTTTTTGATCATCGGGTTGTGCATCGGCATCTTTGTTCAATACAAGCGTCCATTCTTCCTTTTCAGAGGGAGTGATGGCTACGGAGTAACTTCCTTTTGGAACAGTTGTAGTGTCCACTTTCACCTCCTTGCTGAAAGTGATTTTAGTTGCGGCATTCGCACCGGCACGCCAGGGTTTGTTATAGGGTACAAGTTCACCCCAGATTTTTCTGCCTTTTACACCAGGACTGCTGTAGTCAATGGTTATATCCGTCAATCCAGCCGTTTGAGAAACGACAGCTTTAGGACTGGGAGCAGGTAATTGAATTTGTGCAGATGATTTGAAAAACATAAATAACCCGCATAAAAGGTATCCGGAAAAAATTAATTGCTTCATGATTTTTTTTTAGTTTAAAAGTGTCCGTTAAAATTTTCTACAAACATACATGAAATTTTTTTAGTAATGCTTTTCTGTCCCGTTGACTACAAATTTATTGCAAACCTATATCAGGATGAGACATAGTGTTTAATCTGTGTAATCAGTGGCTAACTATTTTTTTTCTTAGCGGTAGTACCCTTTTTTTCTTTTTCAATTTTGGGATTTTCCCAATTCTTTTATCTCCTTTCAAAATCATCTCACATATTTTGATTGCTGACGTTTCAAAGGCATCATTTTCATTGGAAATCATCTGCCAATTCGTTTCACTTTTACCTCCCGATAGAATGTCAATAGATTTAAGAGATGGAATTTCTTTTTTTAGACCAGGGTGATATTCTTTAGAAGTGGCAATCCATATTCCATTAGCAGAAGTATGATCGGGCTTGTCACGTAAAATCAAAAATATTTTTTCGCCAATGTAAATGGCATGACATCCGAACATGGGTTTTACCACGGGATCAACAGATAAAAGATAATCCAACACAAACTCATAAGGGATTTTTTTCATTTTCAATTAACAATTTAGTAACTGCTCAGGTATGTGTTATTTCTCACAAATATTATGTCACGCAAAGGTGCAAAGTACGCAAAGCATTAAGAGCGCAGAGAAAAAAAATCAACTTATTTTTTTCTTTGCGCTCTTTGCGACTTTGCGTGAGAACTTTTTTTATGCTGAGTAGTTGCACAATTTAATTACCGGTACCCAAAAATACAATTTGTTTATGTAAAATTGTTATAAAATTATAAAATATTCCAACATTCCAATAACCATGCAAAAAAAATCCCTTTCATCCAAAAAATGTCTCCCTTGCGAAGGATTAACATTTCCCTTACCTTCCGAGAGATGTAATGAGTTGCTCAAAAAATTAAAGGGATGGAAAATTGTTGAAGGAAATAAAATTGAAAAACTAATTGTTTTAAAAAACTTTGTCCAATCTCTCAGCTTGCTGAATAAAATTGGAAAAATTGCTGAAGCAGAAAATCATCACCCCGATATGTTTCTTTTTTCTTATAAAAATGTAAGAATAACACTTTCCACTCATTCCATCGGCGGACTATCTGAAAATGATTTTATTGTGGCGGCTAAAATAGATAAACTGCTGGACTAAAGGAAAAGGGTATAGGGGTATAGGGGTATATGGGTATATGGTATAAAGAATAAAACAATAAATCAATAAATTTTTATACCTTTACCGCCATTATTTGACTAAAAATGGCGGAAGTAAGACGATATTTACAAAGCCCAAATTCCTCTTTTTTCCTTTTTGGACCAAGAGGAACGGGTAAAACATTTTGGCTCAACAGGTATTTCCCGGATGCATTAACCATTAATTTACTCCGTCCAAACGTGTTAAGGCAATTTTCTGCCTATCCGGAACGCCTTTCTGAACTTGTTTCAGGAAATTCAGATAAAAACCAATTCATCATTGATGAAATACAGAAGTTGCCGGAACTACTGAATGAAATTCATTTTTTAATAGATAAATACCCGGAAAAACAATTTATCCTGACCGGTTCAAGTGCCCGTAAATTAAAACGGGCAGGCGTAGATTTACTCGGTGGAAGGGCGCTTAATATTTCTATGCATCCTTTTATGGCATCAGAGCTGGGTGACCAATTTGATTTTTCAAAAGCTATTCAGTTTGGTACCATCCCTTTAATCTGGTTTTCTAAAAACCCTCGCTTTTCGTTATCCGCTTATCAAACTTTGTATCTTCGCGAAGAAGTACAGATGGAAGCGTTGGTGAGAAATGTTGGTCAATTCAATCGTTTTATGGAATCCATTTCATTTTCTCATGCTTCTCTGCTCAATTACAGTAATATTTCAAGAGAATGTGAAGTGCCTCGAAAAACAGTGGAAGGATTTGTGGATATTCTGATAGATTTATTACTCGGGTACCTGCTTCCACCTTTCCGTAACGTACAGAAACGAAAACTTATTTCACATAATAAATTTTATTTTTTTGATTGCGGCGTATATAGAGCATTTCGTCCAAAAGGACCAGGAGACAACCGGCAAAACACAGAAGGACCTGCTTTGGAAGGACTCGTGCTTCAGCATCTTCGTGCATGGAATTCATACAGGGAAAATCAAAATCAACTTTTTTTCTGGAGAACGCAAAGTGGCACTGAGGTTGACTTTATTGTGTATGGAGATGACGGAATAACTGCCATAGAAGTAAAAAATTCCAGTGTGATTCATCCGGCTGACTTGGTTGGATTGAAGGCATTCAGCGAAGATAATCCTGAGGCAAAACTTTTGTTTCTTTACCGCGGAGAAGAAATTCTATTGAAAGAAAAAATACATTGCATTCCCTGCGAAAAATTTATACGGGAATTATCGCCAGGGTCCCCCCTCTCTGGTTTAAGTATGTAGCCAAGCCAGTGTGTTGGCTACTTAAACCCACTCTGGTTTAAGTATGTAGCCATGCCAGTGAGTTGGCTACTTAAACCTATCAATAAACCAAAGTTTGTAACTTTGTAAATGTTAAATGAGCTGTACTTTGTTTGGACTGACAGTAACCAATTTATTTAATAAAACATTAAACCCAAATAAGGTAAAAAGGTTGATGTAATTTCTTGGTCACGTTTTGCTACTAAGGTTTTCTGCGTAAGATAATTTCAGTCAAGATTAAAAATTCAATTGAATAATTTTTTGTTTTCAAAATCCTGATAAAAAAATAAAATATTTTCTTCGTGTTTCTTTGTGTCTCAGCGTTTAAATTTTATTTGTTTTTTTGACTTATGAAGAAGATCTATCATACAATGAAGCAACCCAAAGGATTAATCCTCTTCTTTATTATTATCTGAACTCCAATATTAAGAAAAATATTTCTTCTACCCTTTTAATTGATATTCTTCAGAATAAAGCGGATGCATTAGAGCAAAAAACAAAACATTGATTTCAAATTATTATGAGCACAATCATAATAATTCCTGAAACCTGTCAGCCAAAAATCTCCCATGTCACAGCAATTTTGCAAACAGAAGGATACCCACATCCATGCGAAACTGTTTTCAAATCAACCCACTTAAAATTGCTGTAATTTTTATCACAGCTTTCTCAACCAATGCTTTCCCGCAAAACGGGGAAGTTCTTTTTAAAACAAAATGTGCCTCCTGCCACACTCTCGGCGATGGTGAGTTAATCGGTCCTGACCTTTCTGGTGTCACCCAACGTCACCCCGAACCCTGGCTGATGGAGTTTATCAGGTCTTCCTCTACCATGATTAAAAAAGGAGATGCCGCGGCTGTCGCAATATTCGAAAAATACAGCAAAAAAGAAATGCCCGACCCCAAAATTGCCGACAATGAAATCACAGAAGTTATTACGTATATGAAAAAATTTTCAGGCGCCGGCGATGTTGTCAATGTTTCTAATAGTACTTCTCAAAGTGGCACTTCCGCAATCACTGAAAATATGAAACCGGTCACTTCTGAGCCAACCATAACGATGAATTCGCAAACAATAAATACAGGTCTGATGTATTTTACAGGAGAAAAACGATTCACACTGAAAGGTCCCTCCTGCGTAACCTGCCATCACGTACGCCACGACTCAGTGATTTTGGGGGGGGCATTGGCAAAAAATTTAGATCGTATCACTGAAAGATATAACGAAAAGGCATTGCTTAATTTAATAGCCAATCCTCCGTTTCCGGCTATGAGTGTCGCTTATCAGGATAAAAAAATAACAGAAGAGGAAGCAGTATCCTTAGTAGCATTCCTGAAAAAATCAACAGAGAATTACGCATTTCAACGTCCCGCCGACAAGCAATTCCGTTTTTTATACACCGGTCTTGCCGGTATGTTGTTGTTTTTTCTGTTGATACCGCTGGTGTGGAGCAATAAGAAGAAGTCGTAATACAATAAAAATTATAAAAAAAATAAAAAACATATAACAAAAAATAAAAAATGTTTAAGGATAAGCACTTTATCATTTTTTATTTTTTGTTTAGTGTTATATGTTATTAATATAGAAAGCTAAGCGTGTCATTTTTCATTGAAATAATGGTAACTATTCAGCATAAAAAAAGTTATCACGCAAAGTCGCAGAGAACGCAAAGAAAAAAATCATAAATGATTTTTTTACTCTGCGAACTTAATACTTTGCGGTCATTGCGCCTTTGCGTGACATAAAAACCGCCTTAGTAGTAATAAATAATGAAAATATTTTTCTGAAAAAATAAAAAACTAACTGAAAACGTACTAATTTACTATATAACCCATGACTTGGATCAAAGACATAATCTCTCCCGAAACAAGACGCTGGGAAGAATTTTACCGCAATCGCTGGCAACACGATAAGTCGGTTCGCAGTACGCACGGTGTTAATTGTACCGGCGGTTGCTCATGGAATATTTATGTGAAAGATGGCATTGTAGTTTGGGAAACGCAAGCATTGGATTATCCGGTGATAAATAAAGAAATTCCGCCTTACGAACCCAGAGGTTGTCAGAGGGGGATTTCATTTTCATGGTATCTATATAGTCCCATACGGGTAAAATATCCCATGATACGGGGCGCACTGCTGGATTTATACAGAGAAGAAAAACAAAAGCATAATGACCCTGTAAAGGCATGGGAAGCCATTCAGACAAATCCTAAGAAAAGAAAACGTTATCAGGAAGTCCGTGGAAAAGGCGGATTACGAAGGTTTACCTGGGAAGAAGCATTGGAGATTATTGCCGCCGCTAATATTTATACTATAAAAAAATATGGTCCCGACCGGATTTTTGGTTTTTCACCTATTCCGGCTATGTCCATGTTAAGTTATGCCGCCGGCTCGCGATTCCTGCAATTATTAGGAGGTGTAAACCTGAGTTTTTATGACTGGTATTGCGATTTACCTCCGGCTTCTCCCGAAATATGGGGAGAACAAACCGACGTGAATGAAAGCGCCGATTGGTATAATGCAAAATATATTGCCGTAATGGGCGCTAATTTGAACATGACACGTACCCCCGATGTGCATTTTGCCGCTGAAGCCCGTCATAATGGAACTAAAATGGTGGTTTTCTCTCCCGACTTCTCGCAGGTTTCAAAATATGCCGACCAATGGATTCCGGTTCATGCCGGACAGGATGGAGCTTTCTGGATGGCAGTGACACATATTATTTTAAAAGAATTTCATTACGAAAAAAAATCTCCCTATTTCATTGACTATTGTAAACGCTATACTGATTCTCCGTTTTTAGTGGAATTAATTGAAGAAAAAGGCGAGTACAAACCTGGAAAATTTTTACGCGCCAATCGCACCGCTAAATACAAAGACGTGGAAAACGGGGATTGGAAATTCCTGAATCTAGATGCAGTGACACTAAATCCAGTAATGCCTAAAGGAAGTGTAGGTCATCGCTGGGATGCTAAAACCGGCAACTGGAATATGAAATTTGAAGATGGGTTGGATAACACCTCCTACGAACCGCTTCTTTCTTTTATAGACCATAAAGAAGGAGTAGTGCAACTGACTATCACTGAATTTGGATTAAACATTCATGCAAAACGCTCTGTACCCGTCAGGTATATTGATACCATGAATGGGAAAGTTCCTGTAACGACTGTTTACGATTTGATGATGGCACAATATGGAGTAGGCAGGGATTTACCGGGCGAATATCCTTTATCTTATGAAGATAAGAAATCCGGATATACACCTGCATGGCAGGAAACATTTACAGGAATCAGCGATAAAACGGTTTTACAATTTGCAAGAGAATGGGCTGGCACTGCCGAAAGAACAAAAGGAAAATGTACCGTTATCATAGGCGCCGGAATTAATCACTGGTATCATAATAATCTCATTTACCGTGCCGCCATCAACGCACTGATATTATGCGGTGCGGTAGGAGTTAACGGAGGCGGGTTGGCGCACTATGTAGGTCAGGAAAAATTAGCTCCCATGGATTCATGGAGCACTCTCGCTTTTGCCAAAGATTGGGTGGGTGCTGTTCGTTTGCAACAGGCACCAATCTGGCATTATATCAACTCAGACCAGTGGAGGTACGATGGAGATTTTTCTGATTATTGCGCTAATCCCGAAAATAAATATACGAAAGGACATACCGCAGATTTTATTGCTAAATCAGTCCGTTCCGGCTGGATGCCATTCTACCCGCAGTTTAATGAAAGCAACCTGACGCTGTGTAATGAAGCAGAAAAAGCAGGCGCCAAAAACGATGATGAAATTAAAAAGATAGTACTCGAAAAAATAAAATCAAAGGAAACAACCTATTGTGTCACTGACCCCGATGAAGAAATGTCGTTTCCAAGAGTTTGGTTTATCTGGAGAGGAAATGCGTTGATGTCGAGCGCCAAAGGGCATGAGTTTTTCCTGCATCATTATTTGGGAACACATCACAATGATATAGCGGAAGAAATCGGAAAAGGCAAGACCGAAGAAGTCAAGTGGCACGAAATTGCGCCTGAAGGAAAAATGGATTTGGTGGTTGATTTGAATTTCCGGATGGATACCTCAGCATTGTATTCAGATATCATACTTCCTGCCGCATCCTGGTACGAAAAAGCTGATCTCAACAGTACCGATATGCACTCCTTTATTCACCCTCTTTCGGCGGCTATCGCACCGGTTTGGGAATCAAGAAGTGATTGGGAGATTTTTAAGAGTATTGCTAAATCCATCTCAGAACTTGCTAAAACACATTTGCCGTATCCTATAAAAGATATAGTGACTGCGCCTCTTTCGCACGATACGCCCGATGAGCTTTCACAGACCTCCGTCAAAGATTGGAGTAAGGGTGAATGTGAAGCCATTCCCGGCAAAACCATGCACAAATTTGCTATTGTAGAAAGAAATTACACCGAACTATATAATAAGTTTATTTCTCTGGGACCTAATTTACAAAATTCCCCAATAGGAGCGCATGGAAATAATCTGATGGTGAACGATGTGTATGAGGATTTGAAAAATCATCACCCGTCTGTAGAATGGAATGGAAAATCATATCCTTCCCTTAAAGAAGATGTAGAAGCGGCGGATATTGTATTACAGATGTCCACGTTGACCAATGGAGAATTAACTTGTCGTGCCTATAAAAATATGGAGAAAAAAACCGGGTTGGTTTTAGCAGACCTCGGTGAGGCAAATCGTGAAGTAAAAATGACTTACAAGGATTTGCAGGCACAGCCCAAGCGATATAATACATCCCCGCTATGGTCAGGTATCATGAATAATGGTAGAACGTATTCCCCATTCACTTACAATATTGAGAGATTAGTGCCATTTCGCACATTAACCGGAAGACAAAGTTTTTACTTAGACCATGAAGTATATCTCGCTTTTGGCGAAAACCTTCCCACCTACAAACCCTCTCCTAAACCGGAAGTATATGGCGACCTCCGTAAAACTGTAGCCGAGGGAAGGGCAAAAATTCTAAATGTATTAACTCCCCACGGAAAGTGGCACATTCACTCTACGTATGGTGACACGTTAAGAATGCTTACGTTGTCACGAGGAATGGAACCCTGCTGGCTTAGTGAAGAAGATGCAGAGGCATTGGGTATTTCAGATAACGATTGGGTGGAAGTATATAACGATAATGGGGTTTACTGCACGCGTGCCTGCGTTTCATCCAGGATTCCCAAAGGGATTTGCATTGTATATCACTCTCCGGAAAGAACTTATACACAACCAAAATCACAAGTAAGGGGAAACCGCAGAGGGGGTGGACATAATAGTTTTACGAGAGTACGGTTAAAGCCAAATCTTCTGATTGGCGGGTATGCTCAGTTCTCCTATCATTTCAATTATTGGGGACCCACGGGTGTAAATCGTGACACTCATGTTCTTGTAAAGAAAATGGAGAAGGTTGTGTTTTGATTATTTTTTTTAATAATGTTTAATTGATTCATTGTTGGGTTATAACTTTATATATTTTTTGAATTTATTATGGATAGCAATGAAACAATGAAACAATGAAACAATGAAACAATGTAACAATGTAACAATGAAACAATGAATATCCGTTCCCAAATATCCATGGTATTTCACCTCGACAAATGCATCGGGTGTCATACCTGTTCCATTGCATGTAAAAATATATGGACAGACCGCAAGGGGGCTGAATACATGTGGTGGAATAATGTAGAAACCAAACCAGGCACCGGATACCCTTACAAATGGGAAGATCAGAATGAATATAAAGGGGGATGGGAAAAAAATCATCAAGACATCGCATTGAGAGGAGCTGGAAAATTTAAAGGATTAAAAAATATTTTCTTTAACCCGTATCTGCCAACCATAGATGATTATTACGAACCATGGACTTACAAATACAAGGATTTATTTGACGCTCCTGAAGGGAATGACCAGCCCACTGCGAGACCCGTGTCACTGATTACGGGCGAAAACATGGAAGTAAAATACGGACCGAATTGGGACGATGATCTTAGTGGCACTCCGGAATACGCAAGGAATGATGTAAACTTTAAGGACTTATCACCGGCAGACCAGGAGACATTATTTCAATTGGAGAAGATGACTTTGTTTTATCTTCCCAGAATTTGCAATCATTGCCTGAATCCGTGTTGTGTTGCATCGTGTCCTTCCGGAGCTATTTACAAAAGAGGAGAAGATGGAATAGTACTTATCAATCAGGAAAAATGCCGTGCATGGAGAATGTGTGTCACTGCTTGTCCTTATAAAAAGAGTTTTTATAACTGGAATACCGGAAAATCAGAAAAATGTGTATTGTGTTATCCACGACTTGAAAGCGGACAAGCCCCTGCGTGTATGCACTCGTGCGTAGGTAGAATTCGGTATCTTGGAGTATTATTATACGATGCCGACAGAATTCATGAAGTTGCATCCTGTGATGAATCGAGCTTGGTTCAACGGCAGTTGGAATTAATTCTTGATCCAAACGACCCTGTCATTGCCAAAGCCGCTCTCGAATGTGGAATACACGATTCAGTTATTAAGTCCGCACAGAAATCGCCAATTTACAAATTTGTAAAAGATTGGGGTCTTGCTCTTCCACTTCATCCGGAATTCAGAACAATCCCCATGCTGTTTTATGTTCCACCCCTATTACCTGCAATGGCTAAAATAGGAGAAGAAGGGATGTATGAGAGCACCACCAAAGAATTATTTCAAACCATAGAACAGGCACGAATGCCCCTGAAATATCTTGCGAATCTTTTTACATGCGGTGACACTGAAAAAGTAAAAAATGTATTGTTGAAATTGATGGCTGTCAGAATTCACAGAAGGTCGGTAACGGTAGGAGATATCAAGGCGGATGTGCTTCATCAGGCATTAAGTGAAAGCGGAGTTACCTCCGACATAGCTGAGAGTATTTACAAATTGACATCCATTGTTACGTTTGATGATCGCTTTGTCATTCCTCCGATGCATAGGGAAGAAGCCATGGAATTATTGGAGGAAACAGATATTGCAAAGGGAAATGCCGGTTTTGGGTTTAAGATTAAACCGGCGAGGGGGTTGTGAGTGGGGGTGAAAAATATAAAAAATACAATGAATAAAAATAACAACATAGCCAAGTGCCACTATTTGGATTTGGCACAACTGTTCCGGTATCCCGGTGATACATTGAAAAGCCATGCAGAGAAAATTAATAAACTGATTCAAACAAATTACTTTGAAACGTCTGATGACTATGCTGTTTTTTTGAATTTCGTAAACACCACTGTCCCTATTGAAATCGAAGAATTATATATCAGCACGTTTGACGTTCAGGCAATCTGTTTTCTTGACATTGGCTATGTGTTATTCGGCGAGGACTATAAGCGTGGCGCTTTTCTGGTTAAAATGAATGAAGAACAACGAAGGTGTGGAAATGAGTGTGGAAAAGAATTGGCAGACCATCTTCCGAATGTATTGACACTGTTATCAACACATCCTGATCCGGTTTTTGTCAATGAGTTTGTAAATGAACTTTTTTTTCCGGCGGTAACTAAAATGCTTGCAACATTTAAAGAAGGTCAAAATCCATATAAATATTTATTTATCACACTGAAATTCATTTTACAAAAAGAATATACTATTGAAATTGATAAAATACCGGAGATCATACAGAATAATTTGAAGATTGAAAATTGTTTGCAGTGTCACTGCGCAACATAACAGATAAACAACGAAACACCCTAACCATATAACCATATAACAATGAAACTTAGAATTTAAAAAACTATTAACATCATGAGCGATACGTTTCTTTTTGCCATATTTCCCTACTTAGCCATAGCTATTTTTCTGGTAGGATCCATTTACCGTTATAATTCAAACCCATATAAATTTTCATCCTTATCAGCAGAATTTTTGGAAGGGAGGCAATTATACTGGGGAACCATGCCTTTTCATATTGGTATTTCTTTTTTGTTTTTAGGACATCTGATCGCTTTTCTATTTCCTAACACTCTCATTGCTTGGAATAGTCAGCCCGTACGACTTATTATTCTTGAATTAAGTGCATTTGTATTTGGTTTATCCTGCCTTATCGGTGTTTTTATGTTATTTAAACGAAGATTAATGACAAAACGCATCCGTGTGGTTTCTAATTATATGGATTATATAGTGCTTGGATTATTACTTATTCAGATAATTTCTGGTTTATGGGTTGCCTTTTTCGATCGTTGGGGCTCTTCCTGGTTTGCCGCCGTGCTTACTCCTTATCTGCGTTCATTATTTGTGTTTAAACCAACTATTGATGCTGTGCAAACTTTGCCATTGAGCATAAAACTTCATATAATCTCGGCAATTTCAATAATTGCTATCATTCCATTCACCCGTCTCGTACATTTCCTCGTGCCACCAATCAACTATATATGGCGCGATTATCAGCAGGTGATTTGGAATAAAAAAGGGTAAAAAACAAATCTTGTGTCATTCAAAAAAAGTCATATATATTATCTCATCTCTTTTCTCGCCATTGCGTTTATCCTGTACAATACTTACCGTTTTGCATCAGGACTTGGCTTACAGGAAGGGTATCAACCGGAACAGCCCATTGCTTTCTCTCATAAAACGCATGCAGGTGTTTATAAAATCAATTGCGTGTATTGTCACAATGGGGTTGAGAAAAGCAAGCATGCACTCATTCCCGATGTACAAACCTGCATGAATTGTCATGCGGGAATCCGGAAAGGAGAAAAATTTGGAAAAATGGAAATATCGAAAATTTTAGATGCATACAAAGAAGGGAAGCCACTGGCGTGGGTTAAAATACACAATCTTCCTGACCATGTTTATTTCAATCATGCCCAGCATGTAAAAGTAGGAAAAGTGGATTGTCAATCGTGCCACGGAAAGGTGGAAGAAATGGAACAAATCAAACAGGTAAATACTCTTTCGATGGGGTGGTGTATTGACTGCCACAGAAAAAGTGAAGTAGATTTTGGGGGAAATGATTATTACGACGATTTTAAAAAATTACACGATGATTTTAAATCAGGTAAAAAAGAAAAAGTGTTTGTGAGTGATATAGGGGGCATTGATTGCCAGAAGTGTCACTATTGATTGGATGTTGGATGTTGGATATTGGATGTTAGATGTTGGATATTGGATATTTTTAAATGTAAAACAATTTTTAAAACTTCAAATATCTAACATCAAATATCAAACATCAATAGTAAATGTCAGATCAGCCCAAAAAATATTGGCAAAATTTATTGACGGACTCAAAATCTTCAGAAATCTCTGAATTTTCCGAACTGCTTCCGCTAGATGATAATAAACCAATCTCCAGTGACTCCCGCCGGGATTTTCTGAAAAAATTTGGTTTCGGCGTATCGTGGATTGCCTTTTTATCTTCATGCGAAATTCCTGTTCGCAAAGCAATTCCTTATTTAATCAGACCTGAAGAAATTACACCCGGAATAGCTAACTGGTATGCATCTACTTTTTCAAAGGGAGGTGACTGTAACTCAATTCTTGTTAAAACAAGAGAAGGAAGACCTGTAAAAATAGAAGGAAATCCATCTTCACCACTTAGCAAAGGCGGTGTAACAGCGCAAACACAAGCATCGGTACTTGACTTGTATGACAGTGCCCGTCTCATATTTCCTATGAAAAATGGAAAACAAACTACATGGGAAGAAATAGATAAAGAGATTATTGAGAAGTTAAATACTATTAAACTAAAAGGGGGAAATATAAGGTTATTATCATCATCCGTTTATAGTCCTTCTACACTAAACTTATTGCAAAAAATAAAAAACAATGTTCCGTTTTTTGAACATATTTCTTATGATGCGGTTTCCTGCTCTGCCATGTTGAAAGCAAACGAACAGACCTTCGGAAAGAAAATGATTCCGGGATATGATATTTCATCGGCTGAATTAATCGTTAGTTCCGGTGCCGATTTTCTGGGAAGCTGGTTGATGCCTGCTGTATTTACCCGTCAATATGCAGAGAAAAGAAAAATTTCAAAGAATAAATCCAATTATCTCCGCCATGTTCAGATTGAGTCATGCATGTCACTCTCCGGAGCAAATGCCGATTGGAGAATACCAGTGGCTCCCTCCGAAGAAGGTCCTTTTTTAATAAACGTTTATAATCAACTGGCAACTATTTCAAAATCCGATAGATTGCCTTCTGTCAATTATCAAAAGCATGAAAAAGAAATTTTCAACTTGTCGGAAATGCTATGGGTGAACAGAGGAAAATCACTTTTAATCAGTGGTTCAAACAAACCTGCTGTCCAGATTATTGTAAATGCTATAAATAACCTGTTGGGAAATTATGGAAAAACAATTTCATTCGACAAAAATTTATTAATACGACAAGGATTGGACGAACAAATGTTCAACCTGGTGGAAGAATTAAAATCAGGAAAAGTAGATGCATTGATTCTATGGGATACGAATCCCATTTACCATTATCCTGAAAAAAATGAATTATTGCAGGGATTATCCAAAGTGCCACTTATCATTTCACTTTCCGGTTATTTAGACGAAACTTCTTCTTACGCACATTATATTTGTCCGGAGCACCATTTTCTGGAAAGCTGGAACGATGGGGAACCGCAAAAAGGGTTTTATAGTGTCACACAACCTGTAATCAATCCATTATTTCAAACACGACAGGCACAACAATCTTTTATGAATTGGTTTGGGATGGAAGGGAATTGGTTAGATTATTTGAAAAATGCATGGAAAGAAAATGTATTTTCTAAACAAAATCAATCCGTTGACTTTAATTTATTCTGGAATCAGATTGTTCAGGAAGGTGTTTATACTATTTCCATAACAGAAACTATTCAACCTGCTTTTAATTTTGAGCTTAATCAGGTTGTGCCCGTACTTCTTCCTGAATCAGAAAAAAGAATAGAATTAATTCTCTATAAAAATTCAACCGTTGGAGATGGGACGTTTGCCAATAATCCATGGCTACAGGAATTGCCTGATACCATTTCAAAAGTATGTTGGGGGAATTATGTTTCAGTGCCACCGCTACTCGCTTCCTTGTATGAATTGGAAGAGGGCGATATGCTTTCCATACGAACGGAAAAATTTTCAGCCGAATTGCCGGTGATAATCCAACCGGGGATGGCAGACAACACCTTGGCGATAGCGCTGGGGTACGGGAGAGAAAAATCCGGGAAAGCCGGCAATGGAGTAGGCGTGAATGTTTATCCTTTCATGAAGAAAGAAGATAAATGTTTGGTGACATCATCCACTGTATCAGAAATCAGAAAAACAGGAACCAAGCACACATTTGCTAAAACACAAACCCACGAGTCGTTAGAAGGAAGACCTCATATTAAAGAAACAACCGGCAAGGAATACAGGAATAACCCATCATCAGGTAATCAGGACCGTAAAGAAATAGTAGAAAAATCAATGACACTCTATCCTTCAAATTCATTTGAAGGTCACCATTGGGCAATGTCCATAGATCTCAGCGCATGTACCGGATGCGGCGGATGTGTGGTTTCCTGTATGGCTGAAAATAATATTCCGGTGGTTGGAAAAGAAGAGATAAGCAGGGCGCACGAAATGTCCTGGTTGCGGATTGACAGGTATTATTCCGGTGACACTTTAAATCCGGAAGTTGTTTTTCAACCCATGTTGTGCCAGCATTGTAATAATGCACCCTGTGAAAATGTTTGTCCTGTTGCCGCAACCATGCATAGTTCCGAAGGATTAAACCAGATGGTTTATAACCGTTGTGTGGGTACACGCTATTGTGCCAATAACTGCCCTTATAAAGTACGAAGATTTAATTGGCTTGATTATACAGGTGCCGACAGCATTGAAAATAATACCGAGGACCCGGCAGGCATGACAGAAGATTTACCCCGCATGGTGTTGAATCCCGATGTAGTGGTGCGTTCCCAGGGAGTTATGGAAAAATGTTCATTCTGTGTACAACGGATTCAGGAAGCAAAATTGAATGCAAAAAAAGAAAACCGGTCATTGAAAGATGGTGACATAAAAACCGCTTGTGAACAATCCTGCCCGGCACAAGCTATTGTATTTGGCGACCTGAATGACACTAACAGTCGAATCAAAAAATTATACGATGATGAACGGATGTATCATGTATTGGAAGAATTGCATACTGTTCCGAATGTCGGTTATATGACTAAGGTTAGGATTTGAGATTAATAAATATGAGAAAGATGTCAAATGCACTTGCTGGTGCGGTAGAAAGTCCCTCTCCATTTAGAGAGGGATTTAGGGTGAGGTATTTATAGAATAGAAAATCTTTAATAAATATAAATGACACACGAATCGCCCCATAGAGAACCGCTGATTTCAGGTAGAAAGACCTATCGCCAGATCACGCAGGATATCTGTTCCCCCATTTTGGGAAAACCGGGTAAGCTCTGGTATATAGTGATTAGTGTCACTACACTTGTTTTCCTCTACGGACTTAGCATGATTATATACACACTTTGGAAAGGAATCGGGGTCTGGGGTTTAAACAAAACGGTTGGTTGGGGTTGGGATATTACAAATTTTGTCTGGTGGATAGGAATTGGTCACGCAGGTACATTTATATCAGCCATATTATTACTATTCCGGCAAAAATGGCGCACCAGTGTTAATCGCGCCGCAGAAGCGATGACCATTTTTGCAGTTATTTGTGCGGGATTGTTCCCCGTCATCCACATGGGAAGAGTTTGGCTATGCTTCTATGTATTTCCTTACCCTAACATCAGAGGACCTCTATGGGTGAATTTTAACTCACCTTTATTGTGGGATGTTTTTGCAATCAGCACATACTTTTTAGTGTCACTACTTTTCTGGTATGTAGGATTAATACCTGACCTGGGAACGTTGCGCGATAAAGTCGCTTCTCCCCTGAAAAGAAAAGTTTACTCATGGCTTAGTTTTGGTTGGAATGGTTCAGCAAAACATTGGGAAAGACACGAATCATTATGTTTAATATTGGCGGGATTGGCTACTCCATTGGTTCTCTCTGTGCATAGCATTGTCAGCATGGATTTTGCCACTTCCGTAATTCCAGGGTGGCACACTACCATTTTCCCTCCGTATTTCGTTTCAGGCGCTGTTTTCTCCGGTTTTGCTATGGTGCTTACCCTCATGATTATAACCAGAAAATTAATGAACCTGAAAGATTATATCACCATCGGTCACATAGAAGCAATGAATAAAGTAATCATTCTTACAGGGTCTATAGTGGGAATGGCTTATCTCACCGAACTTTTTATGGCTTGGTATTCAGGAGTACAGTATGAGCAGTATGTATTTATGAATCGCATGCAGGGTCCGTACGCTTGGGCGTATTGGACTATGATGACCTGTAATCTTGGAGTGCCACAACTTTTCTGGTTTAAAAAAATAAGACGAAATGTAATAGCAACTTTTATCATAGCCATTTTTATAAATATAGGAATGTGGTTTGAACGGTTTGTAATTATAGTTACTTCTCTCAGCAGGGATTATCTCCCTTCGAGTTGGACGTATTACAAGCCAACCTTTGTTGAAGTGGGAATATTTCTGGGAACCCTTGGCTTTTTCTTTACAGCATTTTTATTATTTACAAGATTTTTTCCCGTGATTGCCATTTCGGAGATAAAAAATATTATGAAGTCATCGGGGGAATATGAAAATAGAAAATAGAAGATAGTAAATAGAAGATAGTAAATAGAATAGAACCTTCAAGGTTTGGCACGGATTTGAGGCGACAGATAACCTTGAAGGTTTGTATAGGATTATAATATAGAAAATAGGAAATTTTAAATATGACCAATAAATATCTGCATATTGTTTTTCGTGACGAAGAAAACCTCTTTGAAGGGATTGATTTGTTGCGCGCAAATGATTTTTCGATTGTGGATGTCATGACTCCCTTTCCGGTTCATGGGTTGGATCATAAAATTGGCTTGAAGCCCTCTTTGATTCCTACCGTAGGTTTTATCTGTGGCGCCATCGGTGCATTGACCGGATTTTTCTTTCAGAGCTGGGTGTTTACCAGTAGTTGGCCCATGAATTTCGGAGGAAAACCGTTTTTTGCATTTCCCTCCTTTATACCTGTTATTTTTGAAATGACAGTGCTATTTTCTGCTCTCGGTATGGTGCTGGCATTTTTGTATCGTTCCAAACTTTATCCGCATAAGGAGTGTTCTACTGAGAAAGTCCCAATTACTACGGATGATCAATTTGTAATTAAATTAATGAAACCCGAAGGAGAAAAGTTGACTCTCTTGCAAAAATTAGTGAATGAATTAAAAGTAAAGTTGGATAATCCCGAAATTGCAATATCAGAGAAACTAACTTTTTTCAATAATAAAATAGTGGCACTCGTTCCTCTGGCATTCATTCTTTGTTTTTCATCCTGTAAAAACAATAAAGAACAACCCGGATATGAATACATGCCTGATATGGTTTACTCACGCTCGTTTGAATATTATTCAGCAAATCCGTTAGACAAAAGTAAAAGCATGGCAAAAGTCCCCCCTGTTGGATCTATCCCAAGAAGTTTTACACCGTATCCTTATCCAAATACAAAAGATGGCTACGAACAAGCCGGAAAAGAATGGATTAACCCTCTTTCATCAAATGATATATATATTGATGAAGGGAAAAAATTATTTGAATTGTATTGTGTCTATTGTCATGGTCAAAAAGGGGAAGCCAATGGAATTCTGGTAGAAAAACAAAAATTCCCACCACCGCCTTCTTTTAGCTCTGATATTTTAAAAGAACTTCCCGCAGGTAAGATATTTCACAGTATCACCTACGGGAAAAACCTGATGGGACCTCATGCGTCCATGTTATCCTATCAGGAAAGGTGCAAGGTTGTGCTTTTTGTTCAATCATTACAAAAAAAATTGTAACAGCATGATACACAGTGTCACTACTATAGTATTATAGCTTCTCTCTCATCCCTCTCCATTTTGGAGAGGGGCTGGGGTGAGGTCTTAAAAATTATTATATGCAAAACTATAAATCCTATTCCTTCACAGAAAAAAAATTCCTGTATATCCTAATGGGAGCAGGATTACTCTTGGTTTTTCTTGGTTTAATAACCAATCATGAAAAATTCTGGAGTTCCTGGCTTTTAAATGGATTTTATTTCACACTCATTGCTTTATCCGGAACCGTATTTATTTCTATCCATACGCTTGCCAATTCTGGGTGGCACACTGCCATTTCAAAAATACCTGAAGCAATCATAAAATTTTTACCCATCTCCGCTGTTATCATGTTGCTACTGCTATTGGGAACGGGAAATCTCTATCACTGGACACACGTTGAAGAGGGTGACACGATACTGCTTGGAAAAACTTCCTGGCTTAACCTTCCTTTTTTTATCATCCGTATGATTTTGTATTTTGGATTGTGGATATTTTTTTCCTATAAATTAATAAATATCTCTCTGAAAGAGGAGGAAGAAGGCGGCTTGGAACATCATCGTAACCGGATTCGTTATTCAGCCATCTTTATCGTTCTGTTTGCAATAACGAGTTCTATGGCAAGTTGGGATTGGATAATGTCACTCGACCCGCATTGGTACAGTACGTTGTTTGGCTGGTATATTTTTTCCGGATTGCTGGTAAGTGGCATTGCCGTAATTACCGTGCTGGTAATTTATCTTTTCAAAAATGGATTTATGCCCTGGATAAATGAAAACCATTTTCATGATTTAGGAAAATATCTCTTTGGTTTCAGTATTTTTTGGACCTATCTCTGGTTTTCACAGTTTTTATTGATTTGGTATAGTAACATCCCCGAGGAAACGGTTTATTATGCTCCGCGAATGGATAATTATCCTGTTTTGTTTTATTTGATATTAGTATTGAATTTTGCAATTCCTTTTTTAGTATTAATGACACGGGATGCAAAAAGGAATATAAAATACCTCGTTATCTCCTGCGGTAGCATTATTATCGGACATTGGTTGAATCTGTATTTGCTTATTGCACCTTCGGTATTTCACGAACATGTTACCATTGGATTTTCTGAAATAGGAATGGCATTGTGTTTCGGCGGATTATTTATGTTCGTTGTATTTCGTTCTTTATCCGGAAAAATATTGCTTCCCAAAAATCATCCCTTTCTTGAGGAAACATTTCATTATACATCGTAATTAACCCACAATAACATGAAAACATGGCTCAATAAATGGCAACCGGAAAACGAAGATTTCTGGAAATTCGAGGGAAGCGCTCACGCCAACCGCACCTTGTGGATAACCACCTTCAGTTTAATATTCTCTTTTGCCACCTGGTTTGTAATAAGCGCAGTGGTGGTACGGCTACCGAATATCGGATTCAGTTTTGATACGATGCAATTATTCTGGTTAACGGCAATGCCGGGTCTTGCCGGTGGCACTTTCCGATTTATTCATACTTTTCTGATACCCATTTATGGAACAAGGCACACAATAACTATTTCAACATTTTTAAAAATTATTCCGATGATTTGGCTGGGTATCGCTGTCCAGGATTTATCAACTCCCTATTCGCATTTTCTTTTGATTTCAATTCTTTGCGGATTTGGCGGCGGCGATTTTTCTTCTTACATGCCCTCCACCAGTTTGCATTTTCCAAAAAAATTACAAGGTTATGCAATGGGAATTCAGGCAGGAATAGGAAATTTCGGAGTGTCACTCACTCAGTTTGTCACTCCCTGGATTATAGGATTGGCAACATTGGGCACACTAACCGGAAACACGCAAACCTTCAAAAAAGGAGAAGTAGTTAAAGATATCTGGTTGCAGAATTCCGCATACTGGTATATTCCTTTTTTAATTATCGCGGGAATTTTATGCTGGCTGTATTTAAGAAGTATTCGCATAGAAAAACCATCTATTGGTGGAATGTTAAAAAACATGACAGATAATAAACACACCTGGTTTTGTGTCATTACCTACATGATGACTTTCGGAAGTTTTTCCGGATTCTCAGCGGCTTTTCCTCTGATGATTAAAACAATTTATGGAGGTTTTGAAGGAGCGCCTGATCCGTTGAAATATGCGTTCTACGGACCGCTCATTGGCTCACTGATTCGTGCCATCATGGGAAAATCCTCTGATAAATTGGGAGGAAGTTTCTGGTTAATGATCAGTGGCATTGGATTAATTGCGGGCAGTTTGCTTTTAATTTTCGGGGGGTTTCTTACTCCAGTGTCACTCGATAAATTTTCCGGGTTTGTCTGGGTTATGCTTTTTATTTTCCTGATGGCAGGAATCGGAAATGCCGCTACCTTCCGTCAATATCCGATTGTATTTGCTTTTTCACCTCGCCAGGGGGCGCAGATTTTAGGTTGGACAGGCGCCTGGGCGGCGTATGGACCTTTTATATTTTCATCATTAATTGGAGCCGCTATTACCAGTTATGGAAATGCTAAAATTTTCTTCTGGGGAGCGCTGATTTTTTACGCCATAGCCACCTGGCTTAACTGGCACTATTATACCCGCAAAGGAGCTGAGCGGTATGATTGGGGTACAAAAGGGGGAACCTGGTGGGATAAGGCAAAGGATACGTGGGGGAAGTAAAAATGGGATTCATTTCAATTTTTTCAGTTGGCTGTTTTGTAGCAGTGATTTCATTTGGGTAATGGCAATTTAATTGAGTTGTTGCAGTCGTTCACTTTGCTTCAAGCCCTGATGTACCAAAACAGGTAAGAGCAAAACTGTTTGCTCCCGATTCATTTTTTAAGGCATCGAATTCGATGCTTTTAAAATCAGCGTTATTGAGCTGCTCCCAAAGTCCACAAAACTCAATGGCACTGCGAGTTTGCATCCAGTTTTGAATAATGTAATTGGTTCTTTCAGCATCCCGGTAACGAGCCATATCAGTGAGTGATATATAGTCATTCACTTTGTCGGAAATTAAGGCAATCTCTCTTCCCTGAACATTTATTATTTTATTTTTTGTCATGTTTTTATTTTTTAATTGTGGCGAATTCGCCATAGTTAATTTTTATTTTTTTACCACTTTTAATTACCCCGAATTCGGGGTAATTAAAAAGTAGTTGAATAAATTTTAAATATCTTAAATCCGTTACCTTTAAATCCATCGAATTCGATGGGTTTAAAATGTCGGTAATAATCAGCCCTCTGCTTTTCAATAGAGCAATCTGCTACATTAGATTTATGGATGGTTCTAACAATTTCGCATAATCTGCACTGAAATATTGCAGATCTCGGACGGAATGATGTGTCTTATCCTAAAATAGATTATAACTTACTTATAACTCCTCTGCGTTGGTTTTACATTCTCAAAAATCAACGGTTCCTTGTGCATTATTTCTTCTTTTCCTTCTCCGGAATATTCCCATGCCGAGACATACGCGTAATTCTCATCATCCCTTCTGGCTTCGTTCTCTTCGGTTTGATATTCTTCGCGGAAATGTCCACCACACGATTCATTCCGTTGCAAAGCATCGTTAGCCATCAATTCACCGAGTTCCAGAAAATCAGCCACTCGTCCTGCTTTTTCAAGGGCTTGATTTAATTCCATTTCTCCACCGGTGACATTTACATCTTTCCAGAATTCCGCCCGGAGATTTTTTATTTTACCAACGGCTGTTTTCAACCCAGTGGCATTGCGTGCCATGCCTACATGCTCCCACATTATTTTTCCTAATTCTTTATGAATCTCATCCACTGAATTTTTTCCCTTTATAGAAAGTAGCTTTTTAGTTTGTTCCTCCACTTTTTTTACCGCTGATTTAAACTCAGGATGGTCAGTCGTTACATTACTGAATTTAGTAGTTGCTATATAATCACCAAGCGTATAGGGAATTACAAAATATCCATCCGCAAGACCTTGCATAAGTGCGCTTGCGCCCAGACGGTTTGCGCCATGGTCAGAAAAATTTGCTTCTCCCATAGCATATAATCCGGGTACCGTGGTCATCAGATTATAGTCAACCCATAATCCCCCCATGGTGTAATGAACCGCAGGATAAATTCTCATGGGAACCTGATACGGATTTTCAGCGGTTATCATTTCATACATCTGAAAAAGATTGCCATATTTTTCTTCGATGGTTTTTTTACCGAGCCGCTTGATGGGATCTCTGAAATCAAGATATACAGCCAAGCCCGAAGCGCCAACCCCTTTTCCCTGGTCACATTGTTCTTTCGCATTACGCGAGGCAACATCACGGGGTACCAGATTTCCGAACGATGGGTATTTTCTCTCAAGGAAATAATCTCTTTCCTCGTCAGGAATCTGGTCGGGTGCTCGTTTATCGCCTTGCTTTTTAGGAACCCAAACTCTCCCATCATTGCGTAAACTTTCACTCATCAACGTAAGTTTTGATTGATGTTCGCCGGCAACAGGAATGCAAGTCGGATGAATCTGAGTATAACACGGATTTCCGAACAACGCTCCTTTTTTATGGGCTCTCCATATAGCTGTGGCATTGGAATTCATGGCATTGGTAGAGAGAAAATAAGTATTTCCGTAACCACCGGTAGCCAATAATACAGCGTTTGCTGAATGTGTCTCAATTTCTCCCGTCACTAAATTTCTTACCACAATACCTCTTGCAGAATTTTCTATAACTACCAATTCCAGCATTTCTCTTCGGGGGTACATCTGCACGGTTCCTTTCCCAATCTGACGGGAGAGTGCACTATACGCTCCCAATAATAATTGCTGTCCTGTTTGTCCGCGTGCATAAAAAGTTCGCGAAACCTGTGCGCCGCCAAAAGAGCGATTATCAAGTAATCCTCCATATTCCCTTGCGAATGGAACACCCTGCGCAACACATTGGTCAATAATATTATTGCTGACTTCAGCCAGACGATATACATTGGCTTCACGGGCACGGTAGTCGCCTCCTTTGATGGTATCATAAAACAACCGCCAGACGGAGTCGCCATCGTTGGGATAATTTTTTGCGGCGTTAATTCCACCCTGAGCGGCAATACTATGCGCGCGTCTGGGACTATCCTGAATGCAAAAACATTTTACTTTATATCCTAACTCCGACAGTGAAGCCGCGGCAGAAGCGCCTGCAAGGCCAGAGCCGACAATGATAATTTCATATTTACGTTTATTGGCTGGATTCACAAGTTTGGAATTAAACTTATGCTGGGTCCATTTTTCCTGTAAACGTCCGGTGGGAATTTTTGAATTGAGTTGCATGATGAGGTTTTTAATGTGAGTATGCAAAGGTAAATCATGAGTGGGATATTTGCAATACCTTAAATATTCATAACTTTACGCAAACTATGCGAAGGATAATCGTTTACATATTATTTATAACCGGGTTTACACATTCTTCTATAGCAACCCAAAAACCCATAGATTCTACACGGGTAATTTCATTATCTCAGTTTGTAGATGAAATGCGAAATGCTGAGAGGTTGTATTCGTTGGTAAACGCTTTGGTTAAGTTTAATCCGGAAACGGATGCTGAATTTGAGATTGCCGCTGAGGATAATCCTAAAAAAATACGGATAACGGCGCTTGTCAATCTAAAAAATGTAACGTTTGAAGGCGGTGTAAATATCAGCTTCTCAAACATGGTTTTTGAAGAAAATTTCCGGATGTACGATTGCCATGGAGTGGAGCCGTATTATTTGTATTTTGACTATAATCAGTTTAAAAATGGAATAGATATGCGGCGAAATTATTTTAATATCCTTGGATTTACGCATAATACCATTTACAATAATGTAAAATTCATTGAACAGAGGGTAGGAAAATTTTATATTGAGACAACTGTTTTTAGTCCCAATGTACCAAAATTAGAAAAGCAGGAAAATAAATCAATAATCCCTCCGTATTTCTTTCTGGCAAATTCAGCCGAAACCAATTATTTTATTGAAATACGTGATTGCGATTTCAACTACCGTTTACCTAAAGGATTCAGTGGGCATGTCATCCTGAGGGAATGTTATTTCAGCAATTTTACTTTGTTAAATTCCAATTTTACAGTACCGTTAGATTTAACCGATGCAACTATTATCAACAAATTTGAAGTGATGAATAATACGTTTGGTGAAGGAATTTTTACAGGTGACCTGCAGACCCCGGAATTTAACACCCGGATAACCTGGGATCAGATAGCAAATCAAAAAATCAAAATCGCTTATGATTTTATTGACGATGGCACCGGCAATTTTTTGTATGAAATTTATCAACCCTATTCCCGTGAAGGCATTTCAAATAAAGACAATTATGACCGTCTCATTCACACCTATGCTAAATTATATGGGTTTTACAAGGAGCAGGGGGATGTGCTTTCTTCCCGTGCTTGCTTAGTAGAATGGAAGGACCTGGAGACGTATTTTTTTGGACATCTTTATGAAGAGAAGAAAGAAATGTATGATTTCTTCAAATGGAAAATGAATGATTTTCTGCGAATATTTTGTGATTATGGAACGAATCCGGTAAAATCAATGATATGGTCCTTTTATGTGGTATTTGGGTTTGGCTTATTGTATTTCCTGATTCCTTATGATTATGCCGCTTTAATGGATAAATCAAGAAAGTTAAAAAACATAAAAAAGCAGGAAACCGAAGAACTCCCGGAAATGCCAGTTACAATCAACGAAAATACTCCCAAAAAATCCTCTCTATTTAAGCGTATTTTTGGTTTTATTTATAAAACTCTGTTACGTATTTTTGACTCATTTATTTTAAGTTTGAACCTTTTTACTTCGCTCGGTTTCGGTAGCATTGAAGTAAGAGGACTTTTATTATACATAGCGGTTATTGAAGGATTTATCGGTTGGTTTTTGCTAAGTATTTTTTCAGTGTCACTGATAAGCCAGGTTTTGCAATAATCATTTTTTATTCATTCAGAAAATTCTTAAATTTTCAGCTTTAAAATTATTTCTTCTCAATGAACACCCTCTTTGAATTATTAAAAATAATTATCCCATCTCTGATTGTACTGGCAACCGCATTGGTCATGATAAAAACTTTTCTCTCCAGAGAAAAGGAAAAAGAGAAAAATGAAATTAAAACCCTGAATCAAAAAGTCATTTTACCTTTGCGCCTTCAAGCGTATGAAAGAGTTTGTCTTTTTCTCGAGAGAATATCTCCCAATGTCCTTCTTCACAGAGTTAATAATTCCACGTATCATGCTGTCGAACTTCAGCGGGCGCTACTTCAGGATATACGTTTTGAATTTGAGCATAATTTATCCCAACAGGTTTATTTATCTCCAGAAGCGTGGAATTTAGTGTCACAGGCAAAAGAAGAAATCACTAAAATTATTATTTTAAGCGCACAAGGGTTGAACAGCAATCATTCCAATATGGACTTGATTAAAGCAATTACCGACAGGGTGATTAAGATGAAAGAGGTTCCCACGCTCATTGCACTTAATTATATTAAAAAAGAAGTGGCGGAATACTTTTAATTGGTAAGGCGTAAATCGTAATTCGTAAAGCGTAAATCTCATAAATGTCCCACAAAAAAAATCCTGACCCCAAGCAAAATTTCCATACCGATTCCGGAATAGAAATCAAGCAGTATTACGAACCCGTTCAAAAGGAAAAAGAAATTCCCGGCGAATATCCTTATACCCGCGGCATTCATCCTACCATGTATCGCGGAAAATTATGGACGATGCGGCAATATGCAGGTTTTTCCACCGCAGAAGAATCCAACAAGCGCTATAAATATTTATTACAGCAAGGAACTACCGGATTGTCGGTGGCTTTTGACCTTCCTACTCAAATCGGGTACGATTCCGACCACCCGTTGGCAGAAGGGGAAGTCGGGAAAGTCGGAGTAGCAATTGATTCCTTAAAAGACATTGAAATTTTGTTTGACGATATTCAACTTGCTACAATATCCACTTCCATGACGATTAATGCCACTGCCTCCACGCTTCTTGCATTTTATATTGCATTGGCTAAGAAACAGGGGGCAGACCTTAAAAAGTTAAATGGCACTGTTCAGAACGATATTTTAAAAGAATATGCCGCAAGGGGAACGTATATTTTTCCTCCAACGCCTTCTATGAAACTAATTACGGATGTTTTTGAATACTGTGAAAAAGAAATACCCCGCTGGAACACCATTTCCATTTCAGGGTATCATATACGTGAAGCAGGCGCCACCGCTGTGCAGGAACTCGCTTTTACATTGTCAAACGGAAAAGCTTATGTGCTGGCGGCATTGGAGAAAGGTCTTTCGATTGATTCATTCGCCAAACGAATGTCATTTTTTTTCAATGCACATAATAATTTATTTGAAGAAATAGCGAAATTCCGCTCTGCAAGGCGAATCTGGGCGAAGATGATGAAAGAACTTGGTGCTAAAGAACCGGCATCTTTGATGCTTCGTTTTCATACACAAACCGGTGGTTCCACACTCACTGCACAACAACCGGAAAATAATATTGTTCGTGTCACGCTACAGGCGCTAAGCGCTGTGTTGGGTGGCACTCAATCACTTCATACCAACAGTTTTGATGAAGCACTTTCATTGCCCGGGGAGAAAGCTGTGAAAATTGCATTACGAACTCAGCAAATCATAGCACACGAATCGGGTGTCACTGATACAGTAGATCCGTTGGCGGGTTCTTATTTTATAGAAACCCTTACAGACCAGATGGAAGAAAAAGCGCTTGCAGAAATAAAAAAGATTGATGGGATGGGTGGCTCTGTAAAAGCGATAGAACAACATTACATTCAGAATCAAATTGCCCAATCCGCGTTCCGGTACCAGAAGGAAATAGAGGGCGGTGAAAAAATTGTAGTAGGAATCAATAAATTTTCCGAGCATGAATCTATTATCCCAAACCGGATGAGAATTGATGAATCAGCGCGAACAATGCAAATGGAAAAGCTAAAACATTTGAAATCAACCCGGGAAAAAGCAATGGTGGAATCCTGTGTCACTGAACTGGAATCCTCAGCCCGTGAAAACAGAAATGTTCTGCCGCACATTTTAAAGGCGGTAGAAAACTACGTGACGTTGGGAGAAATCAGCGATACGTTCAGAAAAGTGTGGGGGGAGTATAGGGGGTAATTAGGCATTGAGAATTAGTCATTGGACATTGAGCATTTGGCATTGAGCATTTGACATTGAGCATTTGACATTGAGCATTTGGCATTGGGCATTTGGCATTGAGCATTTGGTATTGAGCATTTGGTATTGAGAATTAGAACTAAATTTATAACCTTATATCCTTATACCCCTATACCCATGGAATTATCCGTAATAATATCCTATTACAAGGCATTAGATAAGTTGAGATTGATTTTAAGGGCATTAGCCCGGCAAAGCAATAAAAATTTTGAAGTCATATTATCCGAAGATGATTATAATGAAGAGACCTTTGAATTTCTTTCAAAGAATAGAATGTTATTTAATTTTCCCATTACGCACATTTATCAAAAGGAAGATAAGGGATTTAGAAAAAATGAAATGTTAAATAAATCTATCATCCATTCAAAAACCAATAAGATGGTTTTTATTGATGGCGATTGTCTGCCTCACAAACATTTTGTAAATAACTATCTTAAAAATATCCAGGAAGGTTATATTTATGAGGGAAGGGCTGTTCTGCTTGGTAAGAATATTTCGGAATGGATAATACAAAAACAATCGTTGAAAAAGTTGAATTTTTTTTCTTTACTTTTTTCTGATTCTAAAATGATCAAGGACGGAATTTATTCCCCCTTGTTTTCGCTTAGTATTAAAAAGGACGGAAGAGGATTAGTTGGGAGAAATTGGGGAATAGGTAAAAAGTCATTGATGGATGTAAATGGATTTGATATGGATTATATTTTTGCCGGTGTGGGTGAAGATGTTGATATAGAATGGCGGCTTAAAGAGAATGGTATTAAAACTAAATCAATGAAAAATAAATCAATTGTTTATCATTTATATCATCCCAAAAGTTATTCGGAAGAAATGGTCAGATACAATTTTGAATTACTCCATAAAAAACAAAAAGAGCACAACATCCGTTGCTTAAGAGGAATAGAAATTATTGGGTAAAGTTACGTATTGCTTGAGGAGGTGGCGCAATTGGGGTATAGGGTGTTCTGTTTTCTTTATCTGTTTTCCTAATCTGTTTTCCTAATCTGTTTTCCTAATCTGTTTTCCTAATCTGTTTTCCTAATCTGTTTTCCTAATCTGTTTTCCTAATTTGTTTTCCTAATCCGTAAACCTAATCCGTAAACCTAATCCGTAATCCTATTCTGTTTTCCTTCTAACATTACAACAAACTTTCGCCTAACTTGTAAAGCATCTTTACCATCACCTCTGTCATTTCTTTTCCTTCTTCTGATTTTTGCTCATCAATTAATTTTTTAGCGAACATTATGTCAAGAGCAGCAGCGCATTCAAGAGCAGAACTTTTAGCAGTTTCAATATATCTTTTATGTTCTTTGCTTGAATGTTTTCCATTTCCTTCTGCAATGTTGAGCACAACAGATATTGATGCACGATCAATTTGATCAATTATATTTCCGTTCCCTCTGCTTAAGGCATCAATGACCTCAGTCAACCATGTAATAAATTTCAGGGATCTCTGATAAACTTCAAGTTTTTCGTGATTAAATCTTGGTTTTTTCATATTAAAATTAGGATTAGGTTTAAGGATTAGGTTTAGGTTTACGGATTAGGATTACGGATTAGGATTACGGATTAGGATTAGGTTTAAGGATTAGGATTAGGTTTACGGATTAGGTTTACGGATTAGGATTACGGATTAGGATTACGGATTAGGATTACGGATTAGGATTAGGTTTACGGATTAGGATTAGGATTAGGTTTACGGATTAGGTTTACGGATTAGGTTTACGGATTAGGATTACGGATTAGGATTAGGTTTAGGTTTACGGATTAGGTTTACGGATTAGGATTAGGTTTACGGATTAGGATTAGGTTTACGGATTAGGATTAGGTTTAGGTTTAAGTTTACGAATTAGGTTTACGGATTAGGTTTACGGATTAGGTTTACGGATTAGGTTTAGGTTTACGGATTAGGTTTAGGTTTACGGATTAGGTTTAGGTTTACGGATTAGGTTTTACTCAGGGCTCCCTTCCCCCCCACCATCACCCCGCCCAATTATCCCTGTCTAAATTCCTGTAATGGATGGCTTCCGCTAAATGTTCAGGATGGATATTTTCGCAACAGGAAAGATCTGCAATCGTTCTCGAAACTTTCAGTATGCGGTCAAATGCCCTTGCCGATAAATTCATTTTTTCCATCGCATTCTTCAACATTTTCTTACCGGATTCATCCGTCTGACAAATTTCCTGAACTAAGGATGGACTCATCATCGCATTGGAATAAACCTGCGGAAGTTTAAGTTCATAAAATCTTTTCTTTTGAATTTCCCTTGCTTTTTGCACCCGTTGGCGTACGTCAACGCTTCTCTCATTTTTCCTCTGGGAAGTCATTTCGTTAAATGAAACCGGTGTCACTTCTACATGAATGTCTATGCGGTCGAGCAAAGGACCGCTGATCCGGTTCAAATATTGTTGCACCATTCCCTGACGACAGACGCATCTTTTTTCAGGATGGTTATAAAACCCGCACGGACAGGGATTCATGGATGCCACCAACATGAAATTAGCAGGAAAATCCACTGAAACCCTGGCACGGCTAATCGTAACTTTTCTCTCCTCGAGGGGTTGTCTCATTACCTCCAGCACTGTCCGTTTAAATTCAGGTAATTCATCTAAAAATAAAACTCCGTTATGTGCCAGCGATATTTCTCCTGGCTGAGGAATGCCACCACCGCCCACCAACGCCACATCACTTATGGTATGATGGGGCGAACGAAACGGGCGGCGTGTAATCAAAGATCCGTGCTTTGAAATTCTGCCAGCTACCGAATGAATTTTAGTGGTTTCCAACGCTTCCTGCAGTGTCATTGGGGGAAGTATAGAGGGAAGACGTTTTGCTAGCATGGTTTTACCGGAACCCGGAGGTCCTATTAAAATTACGTTATGACCCCCTGCGGCTGAAATTTCCAACGCCCGTTTTATGTTTTCCTGTCCCTGGACATCCGAAAAATCTGCCTCGTATTTATCACAGGTGTTTACAAATTGCTCAACGCTGTTTACTTTGATTGGTGATTTGGATGATTCTTTATTGATAATGTCAACGGCTTCTTTTAATGACTCAACTCCATACACATCTATTCCATCAACAACCGCCGCTTCCCGGGCATTTGACGCCGGTACAATTATTCCTTTGAGTCCTTCTTTTTTTGCCTGAATGGCAATAGGCAAGCAACCTTTTATGGGTTGAACATTTCCGTCTAATGAAAGTTCTCCCATTATCACATACTGTTCCATTAATTCTGCAGATATGCTTCCAGCGGCGGCTAATATGGCTAAGGCAAGTGTCAGGTCGTAAGCTGATCCCTCTTTCCGTAAATCTGCAGGCGCCATGTTTACTACAATTCTTTGTTTAGGCCAAGTTAATCCTGCAGATATTAATGCAGTTTTTATCCGGTGAACACTTTCGCGCACTGCCACATCGGGAAGTCCCACAATGTAGGTTCTGAAACCATTGCTTGCCGCTACTTCAATGGTGATGGGAATTGCATTTACTCCATAGACGGTTGAAGCATACGTTTTTACAAGATTGGCTGTGAGTACAGGACCCTCGTCTTCTGACTCCAACTGTTGGAAGAAGTTTTTCATGATAGAGAGATTAGAAATTAGTAATTAGTAATTGGTTATTAGAAATTGGTAAATTAAGAACCGATAGGTGAAAAAAGTAGAAAATCGGTACAAATATATTAATTTCTACGAAACAAAAAAATATATTCCTTACTTTTGTGGATATTCAAAAAAACAGGTAAGGACACGGTGCACAGTGTCATTTCAATTATTTATACCCTTATACCCTTATACCCTTATACCCTTATACCCCTATACCCCTATACCTCTATACCCCTAATGGTCAAACCCATAGCCATACTTTTCCTTTTATCATTCACCATTCTCTTGTCTGCTCAAACAACACAGGATAAAATGGACTTTGCCGGGGTGAAGCTCGTCATTGAACAGGATGTAACGAGCGAGATTGAAAAAAACGCTTATACCTATCTTCAAAACGAAAAATATTTAAAAATATTGATTGACAGAACCGATACTTACTTTCCTATTATTTCTAAGATTTTGAAAGAAGAAAAGGTTCCAGATGATTTTAAATACCTGGCAGTCATGGAAAGCAAACTGATTTCGGATGCTGTTTCTTCTTCCGGCGCAGAAGGATTCTGGCAGATGAAAAAGGAGACAGCTAACGAAATGGGAATTGAAGCAGGTCTTGAAGTGGATGAAAGAAGGCATATCATTGCATCAACCCATGCGGCATCGCAGTATCTAAAAAAAAATAATGCAACTTTTAATAATTGGATTTACGCTTTGCTTTCTTATAACCTCGGTTTACAAGGCGCCGTAGGGGTAGCTGATTATAAATTTTATAGTGCCAATAAAATGATTATTAATTCCAAGACGCATTGGTATATCATAAAGGCAATATCCTGTAAAATAGCTCTTCAGAAAAGAGTCGGAACCACAGCCGACCCTAGAGTAATTCTTTTCGAATATAAAGCGGTTAAGGGTCAAACTATCCAGGAAATTGCGTTGAATAACCAAGTGGATCTTGACTCCGTTTTTGCTTACAATAAATGGTTAAAAACAGTAAAAATCCCTGGAGGAAAACCTTACACTGTTTTTATTCCACTCGTTTCTGTTCCAGGAGTAACTAATTACATTCCGAGGGAACTATATTCCAATAATCCGAACCCTGTTTTAATGACTAAAAACGGACTTAGTGCCATTCAGGCAAAAATAGGAGATACCTACGAAAAACTGGCAGTTGATGGGAAAATTACTACGGAAAAACTAAAAGAATACAATGAATTAGGACCCTTGAATCCCATGTACCATGGTCAGATTTGTTACTTGGAACGAAAGCATAAAAAACCACATACTTATTTGCCTAGGTTTCATATTGTTAAACTGGGCGAAAACCTCTGGAGGATTTCTCAAAACTTCGGCGTAGAAAGTTCCTTAATCAGAAAATACAACAAATTAAAAGAAGCCACAGAGATTTCTCTGGCTGAAGAACCTAAAATGGGTCAGAAATTATGGTTAAAGGAACAACGCCCGGATTCCGTTGGAATTGAAATGTTGATTAATATCAGAGAAAACCGTTTTGACGAAATATCCCTGCACGATGAATCCGATACCAACGCAGTCGCTCTGAGTGACACGGATATAAAAGCAGAAACCCCTGCAAGTAGTGACACTCCTGCGCCGAACGAAAAAGTTTATGTTTATTCGTTAGATTCAAAACCGGATTCTTTCCCATCCATAGATTCCGCCATCGCAAATTATAAAACGACTAACACCGTAGAGAAGGATCTATCCGAAAAAACAGAAATAAAACCGGATAATCCTATAAAGCCGGAAAAAACAATTCCTGACAAACCCATTGCTGAAGCTAAGAAAGAAGAGATTAAAAAAAAGGAACCTGTTGTACAAAAAAATACAACCATCCAGAAACCAGAGCCGAAGACAAACACAAAGAAATCAACCAAAACCGTTCCCTCTGTTCCGGATGGAGTCAGGTATCATGAATGGAAACAAGGGGAATCATTGTTTATCATTGCATCAAAATACAAATGCACCATTAAACAAATTTTACTTTGGAATAATCTTTCAGCCAATGCCAAAGAGGTTGGAATGAAATTATTAATCCGTGACCCAAAAGAAAACATGGGAGCAAAACCTGTTTTTCATAAGGTTATGAAAGGAGAAACGTTATGGAGAATATCCGTGCTCTATAAAAGTTCCATCAATCAATTGATGGCATGGAATAAGTTGGGAAATCCCGATCTTTCTGTTGGGCAAATGTTAAGGGTTTCAGGAGGTGAAGAGCAGGATATTTCATTGGTAAATACTGAAACAGTGAGTGAATCAGATAATGGTAAAATTGAAAAATCAGGATTTTACGTTGTTATTCCCGGCGATAATTTATTCCGCATTTCACAGAAATATAGTGTTCCGGTGGATGAGTTAATGCGCATTAATAATTTACCCAATAATCATGTTTTTGTAGGACAAAAAATCCGTATTCAATCAACATCCGCCGGGACAACACCTGCGGTTACACAAAAACCGGCGGCTATACAAAAACCCGCGGTTGTCCAAAAACAAACGGTTGCACAACAAACGGTTTCACAACAACAAACGGATAACGACAAAAAATTCCATATTGTAGAAATCAAGGAAACGTTATTTGGAATTTCAAAAAAATATAATGTTTCCATTGATAAAATCAGGCAATGGAATAATATTACCGGAAACGATATCACCGTTGGGGAACAATTAATTGTTGGAGAAATGCCTGCTGTTTCCCGTAAACCCGCTGGCGCATCTCTTGCGGCTACCCAACCACCCGTGGTTACACAAACAAATAATCCTATCTCATCATCATCAAAACCAGCCGAGCATACGGCAATGCAAGGTGAAAATCTAATGACCATAGCCAAAAAATACAGTGTCACTCCTGTAGAATTGAAAACATGGAATAACTTGAAAACAATGGCAGTTGTTAAAGGGCAGGTTTTAAAAATCAGCGATCCCACAGCGGAACCCGGCAAACATAAAGTAAAACCAGGAGATGTGTTGCCTGTACTTGCAAAAAAATATAACGTAACTCCCGATCAAATTAAAACATGGAATAACCTGAAAACATCTGCATTAAAACCCGGACAGATTATTTGGGTTACTAATCCGGAAATTGCTAAAGTCGAAAAAACACCCGAATCCCCTGCTGTTTCATCAACAAAAACTCCCGAACCCTCTGCTGTTTCATTTACAAACACAAATATTCCTCCTGAAAAAACTAATTACAATTTACCGGATACCGGAAATTATCTTCCTGACCCGGGTATGAAAATTACCTTGTATTCAGTAAAGGATGGGGAGACAATTTTTCAGATTGCCAATAAATATCATACAACAGTAAATGAAATTATGAGAATTAACCGGCTGAGTTCATACACCATCGAACCCGGACAACGTCTTACCATTGCCTTTGCCGATCAATCAAAGTTTGATATTATAAATCATACCGTAAGCCAGGGAGAAACGCTCTACTCTATTGCCAGACAATACAACTGCAAGGTTTCAGAAATTCTCGACTGGAATGAAAAACCGGAAATGAGCATTCAGATTGGGGAAGCGCTGAAAATCAGAAAGATAAAGTAAACGGATTGTGCGGTACCTGGTTTAAGTATGTCGCTCAGATTGTGCGGCAGGTACTTAAACCTACCTGTGAAAAATAAATTTGGATTTTAAATAAATATATCGTATATTGGGCGGGTTAGGGCAATAACCGGCAAGCTTCAAAACACAAAATTGGGAGAAACCATCCCTCATTTCTGAAATTTATGATTAACAAGCTATCCTATATATCCACACTTACCTTAGGAATTTTTTTCACTTTTCTTAGTGGCACACAAACTTATGGACAGCAATATATTGTTCCTGAAAACATTGATTTCGCAGGAATTCAATTGGTGCCCTCCACTCAGTTGAAACAGGAAATCGCATCCAATGTAAATGCCATTTATGCCAATCAGAAGTTTTTTGAGGAAATTATTGAAAAAACTGACTTGTATTTTCCTGTCATCAATAAAATATTTGCTCAAACGGGCATTCACAAGGACTTGTGTTACATAGCCATTCTTGAAAGCGGTCTTGTCAACGAGCCATCCAAGCCATCGGAGGATGAAGCTGGTATTTGGAAATTAAAATCTTTGATTGCCAAAGAAGCATCTCTCATCATCAATGATCAGATGGATGAACGAATGCATCTGGGGCAGTCAACCAAGGCAGTATGCGGAATTTTACTTAAAAGCAATTCTATATTTAATAACTGGATATACAGCATGCTCGCCTATCATGTAGGACAGGAAACCGCCATCACGTTAGCCGATTACAAGTTTTACAGCGCAAGAAAAATGTCACTTGATTCCAAAACACACTGGTTTATCATAAAGGCAATTTCCTATAAACTTGCTTTTGAAAACTATTTAGAAAAAAATCCTAATCCAAGCTTATTATTTTTTGAATATGAGGGAGCGCCGGAACAAACCCTTTCTGAAATAGCAGACGCCAATCAAATAGGTACTGCCGATGTAAAAGATTTTAACCCATGGTTCTTTGGCATTAAGTTACCTCCTGATAATAAGAAATATACAGTATTTATCCCTTTGCATGCAGAAATGGGTGTCAAACAAGGTCTCCCCAGAGAATTATACAGCAACATGCCTCCTCCGATATTCTTAATGAAAAACGGTTTGCGCGCTGTGCAGGCAAAATTTGGTGACACGTATGAACGATTGGCACAAGCAACAGGCATCACTGTAGAACTTATAAAAGAATATAATGAAATTGGTCCTTTTAACCAATTAGCTCACGGGCAGGTTTGTTATGTTGAGAAGAAAAATAAAAAACCCTCTAAAGAAACTCCTCCATTTCACATAGTAAAATATGGTGAGACAATATGGAGCATCAGTCAGCATTACGGGATGTTTTCTTCTTTGATTAGAGATTTTAACTGGTTGTATCCCGGGGATGAATTAAAACCCGCGGAGGAACCGAAGATCGGTCAAAAGCTCTGGCTTCAACAAAAACGACCGAAGGAAACCGGAGTGGAAATTGTACTGGATATACAAGAACCGGAGTTCAGCGAAACTGCCTTGGCTAATTCTGAAAAAATGGGAGAACCTGACGGATGGGAAGCTTATGATGAAGACACTAAGCCGGAAAAAAGTGAGAATAACCCTGTTCCTAATAACCTGAAACCTGAGCCGGTTGAGGTTCTTTTATCAAATAAAAATACTGAGACATCCTCTTCTTCTTCCGAAGATTCCGGAATGTCGCGTAATTCAAATTCCGGCATTAGAGAATCTTTATCGGCTCCGGTTTCAGCACCTGTCAATGCATTTGCGCCTGAGCCCCAAAAAGAAAAAGCATTACCCAATCCGGAGCCAAAAGACAAAGAACCAGCGCCACCTGTTAATTTGTCAAAAGAACAAAATACTTCTGTTGTTTCTGCGCCTGTAACCACTTCGGAAGAAACCAAAAACAGTAATACAAAACTTTCAGGTGGAGAGCCAGGAGTATTGTATCATACGGTACTGCCAAACCAAAATTTATTCAGAGTATCGTTGCAGTATAATGTTTCCATTCAAAAGATAAAAGAATGGAATAATCTGAGTTCAAATTCTGTTTCGGTTGGGCAAGTGATTAAAATTTATAAAGATGATAAGGCGTTTGTAGTAGCTAATGAAATTTCAGAAGCAAAAACAATAACTAACGGGTCGCGAACTTCTTCTGAACCGGTTGCCAAAGAAGAACAAACCAGGAAGAACCTTCCGGCTCAACCTTCATCGAAACCCTCTACTTCAAAAGAGAAACAAACGGAAAAAACGGTTGCAGTTTCTTCAAAAAATGAACCCGCACAAGCAACCGTAACTACAAGTAAGAATCAGGAGGAAAAAAACAAACCAGAAGTATCGGATTCTAAGCCAGAGGTGCTCACATCTTCTATACCCGAAGTCAAACCTGTACGTGAAGGAAATAAAAGTTTTCACATAGTAAGCGATAAAGAAACTATTTTCGGAATAGCCAACAAATATAAAATGTCGGTAAATGATTTAATGCAGATGAATGGTTTTGATACGTATGATATTAAAACAGGACAAAAACTTGCAATAAAGGACAACGCTTCTGCCGAAGATAATTTTCAGCTTCACACAGTGTCATCCGGCGAAACACTGGTAGCAATTGCCATGAAATATGGATACAAGGTATCTGAAATACTTACCTGGAACGGGAGAAGTACGCTGGATGTAAATGCGGGGGAGAAGTTGAAGATAAAAAAATGAGCATTTTGAATTTCTATCCCAAACACATATTTTCCTTCTTTATTTATTCTCTGACAATTTTCTTTTCAGGATGTTGTGAACCTGAAATGCTTGGGATAAGTATATTTAAAGAGTCAGATATAAGAACCAACCCATATGTGGGTAATGAAGTATTGAAGCGGGTGTTTAGGGGAAAGAGGGTATAGGGTTCTGTATGTAGAGACGCCCAATTTGGTCGTCTCTACATACAGAACCCCCCTTGTTTTTTTCAATTTTATTTCATACCTTGCCCTTCCTTTTTCAAACCCTTAACCCTAAATTCCATGAGAAATCCACTCTCCTGCGCCTGGTTCAAAAAAACCACGCTCACTATCGCTTTTAGTTTTGTCCTTGCATTCTTTAATGCAAACCAAGCCGCTGATTTGTATTGGATTGGTGGCACCAGTGATTTTCATCTCGTTGGAAACTGGTCCTATTCCAGCGGCGATACTTCCTGCGACTGCGCCCCAACCCAAGACGATAATGTTTTTTTTGATGCCAATTCTTTCACGACCACAAACCAATTTGTATATATAAATAATGCCAATGCCTATTGCAAAAATATGGATTGGACGGGTGTTTTAAATAATCCTACACTTGCAGGCGGATGGAATATCTATGTTTACGGCTCTCTGAAATTTGACTCCAACATGACTGTAACATGGACTGGCTCCATTGATTTTAAATCTGACTCTATGGGTAATACAGTGGACTTTGCCGGGCATACTTATTTAGGGCAATATTTTACTTTTAATGGCAACGGGGAATGGACCTTATTATCGGATGTGAACTGTAACGGATACATGTATCTGAACAAAGGGACATTAAACACCAATGGAATAAATGTCACTTCAAATATTTTTTATTCCACTACAGGTGATAATCGTACTTTAAATCTGGGTTCATCCATCTTCACACTGAAAACAGGAAACGCTTCCCCTCGCTGGTGGATGAATCCGGTAAACATGACTATCAATGCAGGCACCTCACTGATTACCGCAAATACTACTTTCACATTTGATGGCGGTGGGTTTACGTATAATGACATTGGTGTAACTAATGGCACACTAAGAATTAATAACAATAATACATTTAATGATTTAAGCGTATCATCAGGGGATGTTCAGATTTATGATAATAACACTTTCCGGAATATCACAACCGATGGAATACTTACTTCTTATGGTAATTTAACTTTTGAAAAAGGAAACCTGAATAACAACGCTTATTTTAATAGTGGCACTGATATGGATTCTTTGGTCCTCTATTCCGGTTATCAGTATTATTTTAATTCAGGGGTTTTGAATGTATTGAATAATCACATAAAGGCGCAGGGAACCTGTATTGCACCGGTTAAATTAAGTTCATTCTCAGATGGGATAGTGGCAACTATCAACAGTACCGGTGCCACTTCCGATATTAATTATGTTTGGTTTCAAGATTTGAATTTAACCGGCGGTGCCACACTAACTGCAAATAATTCTATTGACGTTGGGAACACTACAGGTTTTATAATTAATAATCCTCCGGTACAGGATTTATATTGGGTTGGAAATAGCGGAAACTGGAGTGATGTTTCTCATTGGTCATTAACCAGTGGTGGAGCAGGAGGCGCTTGCATCCCTGGTCCCACCGATAATGTTATTTTTGATGCCAATTCTTTTTCATCTGCTTCACAGGCAGTCACTATAAATACAGCTGCTTATTTCCGCAACATGACCTGGACCGGAGTTACCAATACTCCCGACTTGAGCGGATTTTCTGATTTGCACACATACGGCTCCCTTGCATTTTCATCATCCATGAACTTTTCACACTTCGGTTGGTGGTATTTTTCAGGCAATCAAACCAATACTATTTCTCTTGCAGGAAAAACACTTGCTATTACAAATTTTAACGGAACGGGTACCTGGAATCTTGCAGACGATTTCAGTTGCGGTACTTTGAAATTTGATAATGGAAATCTGATTACCAATAATTATTCCATTACTTGTGCTTATTTTGGAAGTACAACAACAAATAAAAGAAGTTTAAATCTTGGTTCTTCCATAGTAAGTGTCACCGGCAGTCAACCCTTCACTTATGAATGGGAAGTTAATTCAACGAACTTTTCATTGACAGCCGGCACTTCAAGCATTGTATTCACTGCTAATTCAGCTAATCCTTTAGATTTTTCAGGGGGTAATCTCGCTTATTATAATGTTTCCTATACCGGTGCCACTTCCCCTGCAATGCTCTATGGAAATAATACTTACAACAATATTTCAGTAGCCGGAAATGCTATTTTGAATGGCAATAATATTTTTAACAATGCTATCTTCTCCGGTAGCACAACTATTTACGGTCGCAACTTTGCAAAAAATATATCCTTTCAGCAAGACGCTTACCTGTATGCTGATAATGTTTTTAAAACCGTAACTGTTAATGGCACTACAAATATAAACAGCGGAAGCAATACCATTGAGAAATTTGTTTTGAACGGGTCTGCAACTATTTCTACCAACAACCGGTTTGATACACTGCTCTTGTCAAAAGGAAAAACATATACCTTCGGAGCCGGTTCAACACAAATTATAAATAATTTATTATCAGCCGATGGTACTTGTAATCAAAACATTACTCTTTTATCCGGTACCAATGGGGTACAGGCAAATTTCATAAAAACATCCGACAATGCTACACTGAATAATATTATTATGAAAGATATGAATGCTTCCGGTGGTGCAATGTTTACAGTAAACAACATGTCCGACCTTGGTAACAATTCCGGTTGGAATATTTCTAACAATGCATCCAGAAATCTTTACTGGGTTGGCGATGCAGGAAGCTGGCATGATTCTACGCACTGGGCTACTTCCAGCGGTAGTGCAGGAGGAAATTGCATTCCAACCAAATACGATAATGTATTTTTTGATGCAAACTCCTTTACTGCAAACTATTTTGTTACTATCAATTCTCCTGTATTTTGCAATAACATGGACTGGACGGGCTCCGGTTTTTCTTCTTCTCTTTCCGGTTCCGGTGATTTAAATATTTCCGGTTCTCTTACTTTAAATTATGACCTCGCACCCTATAGCGGAAATATTAATTTCAGTGGAGAAAACGACTCAACCAATATGCTCACAAGTAACGGGTATAAAATACAATTAATGTCCAATAAGAAAATTTCTTTTGATGGAAAAAATGTGTCATGGAAATTCATGGATGATTTTTACACAAGCGCTAATGTAGAGGTGAAAACCGGAACATTGAATACAAATAATCAAAACGCAACTTTCGGTTCATTCATTAGTTCAGGTATTAATGACAGGAATATTTCTCTGGGAAGCTCAGCCATCACGCTGTTAAGTAATTACAATGATGGCGTTGAAACAAGTAGCTGGAAATTATCCGGTTCCAATTTTACATTTGATGGCGATTCTTCTAACATTACATTTAATTACAACGGCGACATTCACTTTTACGGGAGCGACCAATTATACAAAGCACTGACTTTTTCCAATAGTTCCGGTATTGGTTATGTGCATGGAAATAATACTGCATCATCCATTGAGTTTTCCTTTAAGGGAAATATTGATGGAAATAATTCAGTAACCGGTAATGTAAATTTTACCAACGATGGTAGTATCTCCGGAAGTAATAACATTAATCTCTGTACATTCGGAACTGATGGCACTATCTCCGGTGACAATCAATTTGACACACTCACTTTATCTCCCGGAAAAAAATATACTTTTTCAACCGGAAGTACTCAATCTATCTCCGGTTACTTAAACGCTATAGGTGCATCTAACAACTATATAACTTTAATGTCATCCGCGCCATGCACTCCTGCCACCATTACTAAAAACGGGGATAGCTTGCATCTGGAATTTGCCCGTATTCTGGATATTTCATTTACAGGCACTGCACAGTTCAAAGCGTATAATTCATTAAATCTTCAAAATAGTACCGGCTTGAATTTCATTGATAACGGCGCAAGAAATCTTTATTGGATAGGAAGTTCCGGAAACTGGTATGATGGTTCGCACTGGTCCCTGTCCAGTGGAAGCGCAACCTGCAATTGTGTTCCGGATATAAATGATAATGTGTTTTTTGATGCTAACTCCTTACCGGGAGGTTTTTCTTCAGTAACTATTGATGAAAATGCTTTTTGCAAAGACATGGACTGGAGTAATGGCACCGCAAGTAATTCATTGGACGGCAATAAGGATCTGCATTTAAGCGGTTCGCTAAAACTCAACAGCACATTATCATGGGTCTTAAATGCAAACCTGCATTTTATCGGAAGCAATACAACAAACGTAATTACTACCAACGGACGCAATATTATTCCCTTTAGTGACAAGACAATATTTTTTGAATGTGGCGGTGGGCAGTGGCTTCTTACCGATGATATGATCATTACAGGTTACATTCAACTGAAAAATGCCACTTTGAATACGAACGGGAAAGTGGTGCAGGCGCGTGGATTTATCAGCGAAGGAATGGAACCAAGAAGTTTGATTCTTGATTCAACCGTTTTTACCATTAATAATTATACTTCTTACAATGGCACTTGGATTTCATGGTATGTAACCGGATCAGGTTTCTCTTGCACCCCGGGAACTTCTCTGATAAAACTAACCTATCCATGGGTCTCCAGTTTTAACGGCGGTAGCGCAAATTATTATGATTTGGATTTTAAAGGTGGAAGTAATTATGGGATTCTATATGATAATAATACATTTCATGATATTAATTTTGAAGGAGAAGGTCTTTTGATTGGAAATAATTCATCCCACAATGTAACTTTTTATAAGAAGGCAACTATCAGTGGAGATAATTCATTCAATATACTGGATTTGAAGGATGAAGGAACTATTTCAGGGAACTGCACGATGGATACTTTAATACTTGCCGAACAGAAAAAATTTCAATTTGGTGCCACAAATACATTCACCTTTACTGGTGACATTATCACTACCGGATCTTGCAGTAAACAGACATTAATTCAATCATCTGTTTCCGGTATGCAGACAAATTTTCTCAAAACAACAGACACTTTATTTATTAAAAATGTAAGTATGAGTGATGTCACTGCCGGTGGTGGTGCTGTTTTCCTTGCTGAAAATTCCATCAATGGAGGAAATAATACCGGATGGAGTTTCCCCTCAGCGGGTTCACGCAATTTATATTGGGTGAATGGCACGGGCTATTGGAGCGATTCTACGCATTGGTCGGCTACCAGCGGAGGAGCAGGTGGTGTTTGTATTCCTACTCCTGATGATAACGTATTTTTTGATACAAGTTCTTTTAATGGCGCCGGTCAGTGGGTAATATACGATAAGAATGCCTACTGCAAAAGCATGGACTGGACAGGCGCTCAATATTCACCCATGTTACAGGGAACCGCTGAACTTCATATTTACGGCTCTTTGATTCTAAATGCAAACATGGGTTTTTCACTCAGTGAAAACGTATATCTTAATTCTCCGAATGCAGGGAATGTTATTACTTCTAATGGAAAAACAATTGGCTTTACCGGTATGGAAGATATGTTTGTAATAGATGGGGACGGTTCATGGACACTTACCGATGCATTTTCACTTTCTAATATTTTTGAACTCAGAAAAGGAAACCTGAATGTAAACAGTAAAAATTTTACGTGTTATACTTTTCTATCTGCAGGAACACAACCAAGAGCATTAACCTTGGGAACTTCGCAGGTAACCATTACAGGCACTTCGAATTACAATGCCACTGATTATGCATGGTGGTTAGAGTCATCCGGTATTTCATTTTCCGGTAATCAATCAACCATTACCCTCTCCTCCACCGGAGATGTAAATTTTTATGGAGGAAATCAAACCTATAAAAATGTGAATTTCTCAAACTCCAACGGAAACGGAACGATTTTCAACATCAATACTTTTTACGATGTGAATTATTTTGGCATCGGTAATATTACCGGAAACAATACTTTTCACGATGTTATATTTTCTAAAAATGCAGTGTCACAGGGAAACAACAATTTCAACAATGTAAATGCAGATGCAGATATTACTATGAATAGTGGCACCAATAGTTTCAACATCTTTGATATAAAAGGAAACGGAACTTTCAACTCTGTAAATACCATGGATTCTCTTTTATTATCCAAAGGAAAAACGTACAAATTGGGGTATAATAAAATTCAAACTGTAACAAGTTATTTGGGTGCAAATGGGGACTGCAAACAATACGTAACTCTCACAACAGATTCTTCCGGTATGCAAGCCACGTTGTCAAAACCCGGAGGAACACTTTCTGTTTCTTATTGCAACATAAAAGGAATCATTGCTTCGGGTTCAGCAAATTTTAATGCCGATTATTCCGTTGATTTCGGAAACAATCTCAATTGGGATTTTGGTGTTTCAAATCCCGGTAGGAATCTTTATTGGGTAGGAAACACCGGTTTTTGGAGTGACACTATGCACTGGGCGACCACGAGCGGTGGTGCTGGTGGTGAATGTCATCCCGGTCCTAAAGACAATGTGTTTTTTGATGATAATTCTTTTATTCCTGGCGTAAATAGTGTGATTATTGACGAAGATGGAGGTTGCCATAATATGACATGGAGCGGCTCAGATTATTTAACCAGTATTCTTGGGAATAATAACATGAATATTTCAGGTAATCTGCTCTTTAATGATTATGTCAAAAATAATCTGGAAAGTAATTTTATTTTTTCCGCCTCTGATACAGGAAATACCATTACTTCATCCGGACAGTATTTCAGGGAAACGGTCCTATTTGATGGAATGGGTGGCTCATGGAAATTAACAGACCCGTTTTCAACCTTAGCGAATATTCAGTTAATCAGCGGAATTCTAAATACAAATAATAATGACTTAAAGACAACTGCTTTTATAAGCAATTCTGTTTCTGCACGAGGATTAGTTCTTGGCACCTCTCAGGTTTTTATTACCGGTGCATCCGATTATTCCGGCGGAAGTTGCCTTTCTTCTCCGTGGAATATAAATCCTGCGGGATTCTCATTCCAGCCAGGATCTTCCACACTTCATTTCACTTATAACATAGACCACTGTTTTAACGGACAGGGATTGAATTATTATAACATTGATTTTGAGAATGGAAAGTACACTACTTACCTGAATGGTAACTCCAATTATCATAATGTAAATTTCTTCGGTATGTCAGATATTTCCGGAACTAATAATTTTAATAACGTTTCAGCGTATGAATGGATTAGGATTTCCGGCATTCCAACTTTTCATATTCTCAAACTGCTCAGAGACGGTTTATTTGTTTCCAGCACACTATCCGATACGTTACTATTAAATCCTGGAATGGATTATTATTTTAATCCAGGTAGTACTCAAACCATCAATAATTTTCTTTCTGCTACTGGAAATCCCGGAAGCATGATCTCCCTTCAATCATCGGTCTCCGGAAATATTTCCACCCTTTCAAAGCCATCTGGATTGGTTTGTCTTGATTATATTGAACTAAAAGATATGAGTGGCACTGGGGGCGCAGGATTTTATGCAGGAACGAATAGTAATGACCTTGGAAATAATACCAACTGGAATTTCAGCCCTTGTTCTTTTACCGCCTTTTTTGACAAAAAAGATATTGATTGTTTTGGGAATAACAACGGAGTAGTAAAAATACTTGCAGACGGTGGAGTGTTTCCATACACTTACTCATGGTCAACCGGTTCATTTTTGGATACGTTGAGCAATCTGACAAAAGGAACTTATTACGTCACCGTTACTGACTTTAATGCAACCACTTTGGTGGATTCGGTTATGATAGCGGAACCTGAAATTCTTGCAGTGTCACTGGCTCCAGTGTCACCATATTGTTTTGGTGCATCGGATGGTTCCGCATCTGCAACAGTTACAGGAGGAACACTTGCTTATTCCTATTCATGGAACACCTTGCCGGTCCAGACAACAAGTTTGCTCAATAATTTGATCGCCGGTACGTATCAGGTGACAGTTACTGACTTAAATTCCTGCACTATTTCAAGCGAGGTTAATTTAACAGAGCCAGCCCAGCTTGTGACGGGAATATTCTCAACACCTCCTACATGTTACCAGATGTCTGATGGCTCCATAACTTCAAACCCCTCTGGAGGAACAACCCCTTATTCGTATTCATGGAATACAACTCCCGGACAAAGCACGGTTACCGCAACTAATCTCGGTTCGGGAACATACATAGTGACAGTGACTGATTCCAAGGGATGCACCGTTACCATGGATGCCAGTTTAACAGAACCATCAGCAATTTATTTATCTTCTTCATCCACCAATTCCAATTGTGGTCAAGCGGATGGTTCTCTGAGTGTCACTGTTGATTCCGGAGGAGTGGCACCTTACACTTATATATGGAGTGATGGAGTAACAACAGCAAATAATGCAGGAGTATCTGCTGGAACTTATACTGTGACGATAACAGACACCAACGGATGCACCGCAACAGCTTCTTCTTCGGTAAGTAATAATGGTGGACCTTCATTAGCAATTGTAGATTCTACTAACCCGGATTGTTCAGGTGGCTCAAATGGTTCCATAGAAGTTTCAGCAACAGGTGGCACTTCCCCCTATACTTATTTATGGTCAACGGGTGGCAATACAAATTTGGTTACAGGATTATCGGCAGGAAGTTATTTCGTTACCCTTACCGATAATAACGGTTGTCAAACCATTGAAGAATATATAATTAATGATGGATATTCCATAAATATTTCATTTACCTCGCAAGATCCATTGTGTAACGGAGCAAGTACCGGCTCACTTGTGGCATCACCAACCAATGGCACATCTCCTTACAGTTTTGCATGGTCTGATGGGCAAACAAACGCTACGGCTTCCGGTTTAGGAGCGGGCACTTTCACTGTAACCGTAACCGACTCAAAATCCTGTACAAATTCAATGGAGGGAACACTCACTAATCCGGCGGTAGTGACAGTCAGTGCCACTGGAACAAATCCGGATTGTAATGGAGGAGCAAATGGTAGTGCCACTGCGTCAGGTTCCGGAGGTACATCTCCTTATACTTATGCTTGGGGTTCAGCTCCTGTCCAGACAACACAAATTGCTACAGGATTACCCGCCGGCACCTATAATGTTACTGGCACTGATAATAATGGTTGTTCAGCTACTACAAGCGTTTCATTAAGCAACCCTGCAGGGATGACACTAACTCCTTCAACGGTTTCTTCAACTTGTGGAAATGCAGATGGTTCAGCAAGTGTTGTTGTCACTGGCGGAGTTTCTCCATATACGTATATGTGGTCTGATGGAAATGCTACACAAACCACTACTGCTACACTTTTTGCAAGTACCTATACCGTTACCGTCACAGATAATAATAATTGTACGGCTTCTGCAAATGCAAACGTAAGCGATGCAGGCGGTCCTACTGCTACTATTACAAGTACTGAACCTTCTTGTAACGGTTCTAGCAACGGTTCTGCAACGGTTTCACCTTCAGGCGGACTATCACCCTATACTTACCTTTGGACTGGAGGACAAACAGCTTCTATTGCTACCGGGTTATCTGCCGGAACTTATAATGTTACTGTAACGGATGCTAATTTGTGTAATTTTAATACTTCAGTGACACTTAGCGATCCAACAGCGCTTTCTGCTTCCACAAGTGGCACTAATCCAAATTGTAACTCTTCAAGTAATGGAAGTGCAACGGCAACGCCTTCGGGAGGTGCCAGTCCATACATTTTCCAATGGAGTAACGTACAAGTAACTGCTTCTGCAGTAAATCTTGGAGCTGGTACATATTTCGTAACTGTTACAGATGTTATGTCCTGCACGGCATCTTCTTCTATAACTTTAACAGCGCCTTCTGCAGTTATTGTAACAGCAACAGGAACTGACCCTGTTTGTAATGGCGGAAGTACGGGAAGTGCGACTGCGTCTGTGAGTGGCGGCACACCCGGTTATACGTTCTTATGGAGCGGTTCACAAACCACTTCCACAATTTCATCTTTGAGTGCAGGAACTTATACTGTTACCGCTACAGATACAAAAGGATGTACTGCTTCTGCCAGTGTCACTATCAGCGACCCCATTGCAGTAGTAATTCCCACCATAGCTTGCGGAGTTTCCACTATTTCAAATTTACAATGGACATGGAATAACGTTTCGGGTGCTGGTGGTTATCAGGTTAGTTTGGATGGAATGAGTTGGTACACTCCCAGCAGTGGTAATATGGGATTAACACACGATACTGCCGGTTTAGGTGTAAGTGTTTCCGTCACTCTTTTTGTCCGTGCGCTGGTTGCTTCCTGTAGTCCTACCGGTTCAACAAATATTACCTGCACCACAACCGCATGTCCAGCTATAACACTTTCCATGACCAAAACAGATCCAACGTGCGGTAATGCGGACGGCAGTGCCACAGTATCAATTTCGGGAGGAACATCTCCATATTCACGAGTTTGGAATACAACAGAAACAACACTTTCAATAACCGGATTGGTCTCAGGAACTTATAGTGTCACTGTTACAGATGCAAATACGTGCAGTGCCACTAATAACATAGCGCTTAATGATCAGGGTGCACCCACTGTAACACTCACCGGAACAAATCCCGATTGCAACAGTGGCGCCAACGGAAGTGCTACGGTTACTGCCGCAGGTGGAACAACTCCTTATACTTATCTTTGGTCAAACGCTTCAACGGCAACCATTGCTGTCGGACTTTCTGCGGGAACTTATACATGTACTGTTTCAGATGCACTTGGATGTAATGCAAATGCCTCAGTTATATTAAGTGAGCCAGCACTAATGGTACTTTCCACGAGTGTCACTGATGCCACTTGCGGAAATTCTGATGGTACTGCAACGGTATCCATTGTTTCAGGAGGAACACCTGGTTTCACATTTATTTGGAATGATGGGCAAACTACAGCAACTGCTACAGGTCTTACTTCCGGTAATTATAATGTCACTGTAACCGATTCCAATGGATGTACTTCTTCTGCAATCGCCACTGTATTAAATATTGGTGCACCTACCGCATCCACTTCAACTACCGATGTAAGTTGCAACGGTGGCGCTGATGGTTCTGCAAACGTAACCGCTTCCGGTGGCACAAGTCCATATACTTACCTATGGTCAACCGGTGCAACCACTGCTGTCGTTTCTAATTTAACTGCTGGTATTTTTAATGTTACTGTCACTGATGCTGTGGGTTGCGATGCCCCTGCGAGTGTGGTAATTACAGAGCCGGCGCTTTTGCAGTCAAATGTCACCGTAAGCAACGCTTCTTGCGATAATTCACAAGACGGCAACATTGCATTAAGTACTTCAGGTGGCACAACGCCTTATTCATTTAACTGGTCTAATAGTGCCACAACCGAAATAAATTCCAACCTCGGTGTCGGAAATTATTCCGTTACTATAACTGACAGCAATGGATGTACATTGGAAACTAATAATATCAGTGTAGCATTTTCGGAAGTGCCACCGGTCGCTATATTTGGATATACAAGCGATGAACTCACGGTTACATTTATAGATTCCTCCTCAGGAGCCATAAATTATCTATGGAATTTCGGAGATGGGGATACATCTATTGATAGTGCTCCTGTTCATACATATTCAGCAGAAGGTGATTATTCGGTAAGCATGAATGTCACCAATGCTTGCGGAACGGATGTTGAAACCAAAATTATAACTGTTAAGACAACCAAAGTTGAAAATCTGAATAAAGCCGGAAATGATGGATTTGTTTTATATCCCGTACCTGCTTCTGACAAACTTATTATTCAATCAGAGAACCCTGAGACAATAGAGGAAATAACACTTTTCAATATTCATGGGAAGAAAGAAAAAACGGTGAGGGTGAATACTTTGGTAAATAATAACAGCAGGAAAAATATGGAAGTGTCACTAACTGAAATACCGGCGGGGAGTTATATTGTTAGGATTAAATCTATAGGTGGGAGGGAGTGGAAGAAATTGATTACGATAATCAGGTGAAGGGAACAAACACCTGATGTAAAAAATTTTCTTTTTGTTCGGAAAACGGTTGTTTCCCATGATAATTATCAGTAAAATAGTTCTTCAGTTCTTCAGAAGTAAAAATTACATCCATTTAAAAAATAATACTTCAATAATTACAATCCTTGGGTGTTATGCAATCCCAAAAAATCTGAGAGGTGATACACCTCATCAGAATTTTCAAACATAATTCCAAAACCTGCTAAATTGCTGTATTTTTTTCTTTCTTTTAAGGATAATTTTTTTATGCCTGGGAAGCTGTCCAAAGGGCAAAAAATTACTCTCCTGTCATTCATTACTATTTGAATCTGTCCTTTTGAAAATTTCATTTTTTCAATTTTCGGATTGCCGTTTAAAAAACCTGTTGTTTTCATATTTTTATGGATTTAACTTGTTTACCATTATAAAAAATATCTAATTGTTTATTGATTGTTTCATAATTTTCATTTATTAATTTTTCAATAGTTGTCAGTTCCTTTTGAGAAAATCCATAGTTATAAACTAATTCTGTATCGTTCTTCCCATTTTTTTCAATCCAAAACTTACAAAGTTTTGCATTTTTAGTCCCACACACTGCATGAATATGCCTTCTTTTTTCATTAATGTCTGCCGAAAAAACAACAAATGAAATTTGATAATACAAAAATCTAATTAGTTTCCCCATCCTTTTTAAAGTAAATAGAAATTAATTTATATCCAAAAAAAAATCTACCGCCTACGGCGGTTCTAAACAGTTTTACGAGGTTTGGCTTTCGGTCAATCCTCCCTCCTTCCCTCTTTGCCAAACCTCGTATTCTTTACCTTTTTAGCTCAAAGCTAAACAGTGAACTACGGGACCGACCACACGAAACCCTATCCTGTCGTTGCTGCCAGGGAGCATACCGTTGCGATAAGCAGAACGGCATGCCTGAGCATTGCTGTACCAACTACCGCCACGAAACACGCGTTCCGAACCCGTAACAGCGCCTGTAGGGTTGGTTTGTGCGGTGGTAGGATAGGTTCCCAACAAATCGTTGCACCATTCCAAAACATTGCCATGCATATCATGCAAACCATAACTATTTGCTGTGTATGTACCTACCGGCTGGGTTTTGAACGGATAAGTAGTATTGGTATTTGTGCAAGTGTTATAAGGATAAACCCAAAGGTAATTGGCTTGAACATCGCTTAAACAATTACCGGTATTAAATGGAGTAGTGGTATTGCCGCGGCAAGCATATTCCCATTCGGCTTCCGTGGGCAAACGTCCACCTGCGTAGGTTGCAAATTCCGCTGCTCCATACCAAGTTACTTTAATTACAGGGTTATTTTCGTAACCGGTTACCGGGAGCCACTGCCCACCGGTATAATGTAAACCCCAGTCATAACTTCCCGAAGTGGCATAAATCAATGTCTTGAAAGGGTATGTTCCTCCGGTATAAAGCCCATTGCTACCTATGCTTTTGGTATTAAGAAAAGCCGCATATTGAGCATTGGTAATCTCGTACTTGCTCATTTTAAATGCAGTAAGCGTTACCTGATATTGAGTTTCATTAGATTCATGATTTACTTCGCTGACAGGGCTACCCATAGTAAATGTGCCGCCGGGGATTTGAACGGTGGTAATGTTAATACCGGGGTTGGTTCCGGGATTGTAAAAAATAACACTGTCAATATTGGTAACCTTTTGCTGGTATATTACGCTTCCCGCTTTCATAATATACAGGGTGTCGGTCTGGACTTGCAATAAATTGTAAAAAATAACACTGTCAATATTGGTTATCTTTTGCTTGTATATTACACTTCCAGCTTTCATAATATACATGGTGTCGTTTTGGGCTTGCAATAAGCCGATAGACACAAATAATCCTACTAATGATAAAAATAATTTTTTTTCCGCAATACTGCGGGATTTCTCTTTGTTCAACATTGTTTTTATTGATTTATCGTTTAAAAAATTTAGTTGTTTCAATCGTTTTTCCTGTGTTTACTCTGCACAGGTAAAACCCTTGCGGTAAGTTTGATACATTAACCTGTTCAATATTGGTTTTGAGTTTGAGCGTTTGAGTGTGTAATACTTTTCCATCTAAAGAAAGTATTGCTATGATACCGTTTTTGCTTCCGGCTGTTGCAAGTTCAACAGTATATATTTCATCTACCGGGTTAGGATATAACCGCATTGTTCCATTTGGTTTTTCAGCGGAAGGAATACCAGTGGATAAATCAACAAAATTTACATAGCGTACACTACTTAATGGGTAAGTTCCTGAACTTCCTGTATTACTCACAATGAGATTGCCTGATGGAAAACTCATTTTTTTAATGTTGTTTAAGGGGTAGGCGGTTTGCGTTCCGCTGTTTTCCTTTACGTACAGGGTTTGTGCATGTAGTCCTGTTAGTCCAAGTCCGAACAAGAGAACTACGCTTAATGTAAATTTTTTGTGTTGCATATAATTTTTTTTATTAAGGTACAAATGTATAAAAATATTGTCAAACAAGTTTTATTATTTTTAAATCAAAAAATAATTCATCTATTTTGTTTTTTTCAGAAGTGATAGCCAAAACGGCTTTTCGTCAACTTTTTCTACCCTCTAATGTCAGTAGAAAATATACTTAAGCAAGGTAATGATGGATTTGTTTTATATCCAGTACCTGCTTCCGACAAACTTATTATTCAATCAGAAAAACCGGAGATGATAGAGGAAATAACACTTTTCAATATTCACGGTAAGAAAGAAAAAACAGTGAGGGTGAATTCTTTGATAAATAATAACAGCAGGAAAAAAATGGAAGTGTCACTAACTGGAATACCGGCGGGGAGTTATTTTGTTAAGATAAAATCAACGGATGGGAGGGAGTGGAAGAGGTTGATTGCAGTTATCCGGTGAGGGCGAACAAACACTTGATTCATAAATTTTCTACCTTTGCCAATCCAATTCACAATCCTGCAATATCTCAATTTATTAACTTCCTTAAAACCATGAAGAATTTCATACCAATTATTGCCTATTTACTATTTTCCGTAAACCTCATTGCGCAAAATGTCCTCCTGACGGAAAACTTTTCTACCTATGATGGTACAGCGGGAACAACCCCTGCCGGTTGGACTTTTTCTAATCATGCAATTTATACTTCAACCGGCTATTCTGGTCCAAGTGGTCCCAATGCATATAAATTTAGTGTTACTAATGCTGAAGTTATCACTCCTGAATTTCCCGATATTGCCGACTCTCTTATTTTTTGGTTAAGAGGATCTTCCACAGATTCTCTAAGTAGTTTTTTGATAGAACAATATAATAAAACAAATCTCACTTACGATACATTGACAATTATCCAACCCATAATATCATCCGGTAAAATATACCGATTGCCTCTATATTCTGGAATAAGCATGATACGGTTTACTTATTTCAAATCAGCCGGAAATGTTGCGTTTGATGATTTTAGTGTCACTACCACAAGTTCCGTTGATTTTACTCCACCGGTTATTACTCTTTTAGGACAATCTGAAATAACAATTTTTACAGGCACAATTTTCAATGACCCGGGTGCCACTGCCACTGATAATGTGGATGGAGATATTTCCGGCAATATAGTGACAACGGGTTTGGTGAATTCCGACAGTGCTGGAACATATTCTTTATTTTATAACGTAGCTGATAGCACTGGAAATAAAGCATCTGAAGTTTCCAGAATTGTAAACGTAATTGATAGTGACACCTTAGCGCCTGTCATAACTTTGAGTGGAGCAAATCCTTTAAATATTACTGTGGGAGGCAATTATATTGAACCCGGTGCATCGGCAACGGATAATATGGATGGAGATCTTTCATCATTAATAAATATAAGCGGTACTGTAAATTCGGGTGTCACTGGAAATTATCAGATTGTTTATACTGTATCTGACAATTCAGGAAACATCGCAGAAGTGACACGGTTTGTAAATGTATATTCAACACCAGGAATTAGTTGTTCTTACCCGTTTTTCTCTGAATATATTGACCCTGTCAGCGGAAGCACAAAAGTACTGGAGATTTATAATCCTACAGGGTTTACTATTGATTTAAGTGAATATGTTTTACATAAATTTACAAACGGCGCTCTTACATCCACTACTTTAACGCTCTCAGGAAATTTACAATCCGGAAATACTTTTATAATTGCACATTCACTTGCAGATTCTACTGTATTGTCAATTTCCAATATGCAAAGCAGCTTTCTTACTTTTAACGGAGATGATGCGTTACTGCTGATGAAAGGCAGTGACACGCTTGACATAATCGGAAGAATCGGTCAGGATCCCGGCTCGGAATGGACAAATACGGACACTTCTATATCAACTGCAAACATGACGCTTCGCAGGTTGCAGTCGGTACAAACAGGAATTATTTCTAATCCTTCTTCTTTTGACCCATCTTCCCAGTGGCAGGCATTTGCATGGGATGATTATTCCGGCTTGGGAAATCATCAGGTGGATTCCTGTGCTACTGCACTTTGTCCGGCGATAACTATTAATTTCAGTAAAATAGATGCTTCCTGCAATAATAGTACTGACGGTTCAATTACTATAGATACCGTTGGTGCGGGCGGAGTGTCACCGTTCATGGTAAGTATAAATGGTGGCTCGTTCCAGAGTGAACTTTCGTTTACAGGATTAAATGCAAATTCATACACCATTGATATGAAGGACGCAAATGCTTGCACAGCTCCGCAGAAAGTGATAACGATTACCTCACCGGCAGTAGTAGATGCTGGTAGCGACAGGGATTTCTGCAAAACACAAGTATTTAAAGTGAAGCTCACCGGTTCACCATTTGGAGGAACGTGGACGGGATCGGCTGGAGTTGTTTTATTGCCTGGTGATACATTGGATGTTGTAAATACACCATGGACTGTCATTTCCGGTATTCCACACAATCTGATTTATACTGTAGGTGCTTGCTCGGATACTGCTAATTTAATTGTAACAGGCGCAGTGGCAGGTAGCGATATAGATTATTGTTTAAGTTCAGGAATATTTACATTACCGCTTGCGTCACCAGCGGGAGGAACTTGGTCAGGACCTGGAATAACAAATGCCGTTACAGGACAAGTTGATCCAACCGGATTGAGCGGTCCTATAACTTATACTTATACTCACACGGGTTGTCCAGACCAAATAATTGTGAATTATACTCCTGCATTGGGTACTCCCATAGTTTCCTGCGGAATTTCAACAACCATCTCAATTACTTGGACGTGGACAGCAGTAACAGGTGCCACAAGTTATGAAGTTAATTTTGGATTTGGATGGTCACCTGCTTCCGGTTTATTAACTCATACAGAAGTTGGTAAAAATCCTGGAGATAAAATGTCCATTCAGGTACGTGCTGTAAGAACCGGTACGTGCCCGGAAGTTGGTCCTGCTTCAACTCCGGTTGAATGTGAGCCAACAGGATGTAAACCCATTACAATTGGCTTATTACCGGATGTAACAGTATGTCCGGGTGCAAATGCAACTGTTGGGTTGTTCAGCATAACAAGACCGGATGGGATGGGTAAATTTATTTGGACATGGAGTGGTGACCCTGCTTTAATTGATAATAAACCGGGACCGTTTACAGTTAATACTCCTGTTACAAAAACATATTTTATAACTGTAACTGACACTTCGCAACTGGGCTGTCCCACAGTGATGGATTCAACAATTGTAACGGTTATAAAAGCAAACAAATTCACTAATCAGGATTCCGTAGCCGTTTGCGATGACACTCCATACACGCCCAATTTTGATGCTTCTAATTTTAATTCTATAACCTGGTCACCGGGTACTAGTTTATCTTGTACAGTTTGCGCAAATCCTACTATAAACCCCGTTCCCGCCCTTAATGATTGCTATCAATATCAGATTACGGTAATAGATAAAATCAACGGATGTACCGGTGTGGACACTTTTGAAATATGCAGAACTAGTTCAATTATTGCTGAAGCCGGTGCCGATACAGTGCGGCTTTGCATTGAAGAGGGTGCTCCCAGTATAAATTATACTTTGGATGGAACAGCATCCACAGCACAAACGCTCCGATGGGTTTCAGGTAATCCATTGATGGATGTTGCCTCCTCAACGGCTCCTGTTTTTCTTCAGGTTCCTGATAAAAATAATCCTCCCTTTTACAATTTTACATTGATTGGAAGTTCGCCCGGATGTACCAATGACACAGACAGAATCGTAGTCACTTTCTATCAATACGCAAAACCAAATGGTGGCACTGATAAAACAACTTGCGGAGGCGATGTACAATTATCTGTATTGCAAGGGTATGTCACCAATTCATGGTATTCCATTACGCCGGGTGCATCGGTGAAAAATCAAACTAATCCATTAAATCCTTTAGTGACACCTTCGTTAAGTACGAACCCTTCCTTATTCGTATTTCAATCAACCAATGGGAACGGATGTAATTCTACTGATACAGTGACAGTAACTCTTATGTCACTTACTCCTACCTTAACTGTCACACCATCCCTTTCTGTTTGTGAAGGAGATAGTTTTAAATTGAAAGCAACCGGTGGTGCTTACTATCAGTTTTTTGAGGATAACACTTCACTGGGTCCTTCCAGTCAATTGGATAATTTATTATTAATAGCAGGTGTCACTCATCAGTATAAAGTTACAGCAACCGCTCCTGGATGTGCGCCTGTTACTACTAGCGGGCTAACTGTCACCGTTAAGTCATTACCACTCGCCGCTTTCAACTTCTCAAGCTCTGAACTCACAGTTACCTTTATGGATTCATCTACAGGAGCAACAAATTATCTATGGTCATTTGGAGATGGTGGAACCGACTCGGTGCCATCGCCGGTTTATACTTATTCTGCAGAAGGAGAATATACAGTCGGACTTGAAGTTAGCAATGATTGTGGTAGTGACAGTGTGCTTAAATTGGTTACGGTTAAATCCACTAAAACAGAAAATCTCCTCAAGCAAGGAAATGATGGATTTGTTTTATATCCCGTACCTGCTTCTGACAAACTTATTATTCAATCAGAGAAACCGGAGACGATAGAGGAAATAACACTGTTCAATATTCATGGGAAGAAAGAAAAAACGGTGAGGGTGAATTCTTTGGTAAATAATAACAGCAGAAAAAATATTGAAGTGTCACTAACAGGAATACCGGCGGGGAGTTACATTATCAGGATTAAATCAAAGGATGGGAGTGAGTGGAAGAGGTTGGTAGCGGTTGTCAGGTGAGGGGAGCTAGTTTTTTTCAGATGTAGTATATTACAATTTATTCCTATCCAATACTACAATTTTTTTAACTACACTCACTTTATTTTTCGTATTTATTTCAACAAGATAGGTCCCTTGTGCTAAATTATATTTATCTGAAAAGACGTCAACAGGTGTTGTATTAAGTTGTGTTTCATAAATTTTCTTCCCTGCTAAATCATAAACAGATAATAACGCACCATGGTTAATAAGTTCTTTGGGCAAATTCATCTGCATTGACCCATTATGAATTGAGAAATATATTTCCGGTCTAACTTCTTCTGTCATTCCGGTAAAAAAAATAGATATATTCTTGCTCATTTTAACAGTACCGCAACCATTGGAAGCAGTTAATAATACAGTGTAATTTCCAGCTGAACCATACAGATGCAACGGATTGATTTCCGTAGAAGATGCACCATCTCCAAAATCCCAAACATAATCGCTGGCATTGGTTGAAGCGTTTAGAAAACTTACATTATTTTGATTAATGCTAAAAGAAAAATCGGCTGTTGGATTAACTTCTCCGGGAATCGTTACAGTACCCGTATCCATGCAATTAAAATAATCGGTGAATGTAAAAAAATAAGTACCTGTACATAAACCAATAGCCATTGAATCGCTTTGAGCAAATGGATCGCTCCATAAGTAACTAAAGGGAGTTTGGTAGTTGGATTCGTTCAATACAAAAATTTCAGCAGATCCATTACAATCCGAAGGGCAACCCGCCGAAGTTATATTTATAGCAGATGCAATGGGTTCCGGTATAGAAATAACATCGGAATAATCCATTATTTCACACCCGATAACATCAGTCATAGTAAAGTAATATCTCCCCGGAAGCAGATTATAAATATCTTTAGTAGTGTCACCGTTAGACCATAAAAAAGTATAAGGCGGATAAGCGCCTTCTATAGAATCCAATTGAATAGTTCCATTGGTAGCACTTCCGCACCGGCACGGAAAGGTACTTACATTTGCTTTCAGAAAACAACCATTGCACGAGTTCAAGTGGTTATGAATATCAGAATCATCATCCAGGGATTTCACAATCCAATCGGGAAGAGAAGTTTGCCAATCTTGCACCGGCTTTTTAACCCGTGGATGTCGTATAAGTGTAAAATCTTTGGTAGAACCGCTTCCCACAGTCCAACCAACACCGGGATCATTCCCTATTTCACCAATTACATCAATTACCGTGTCATTTTTTAACAATGCCACAGCATCATTACCATTATAGTTGAGTTTAGAAGTTAATGTATCTGCATAAGCGATAATATTACTTAAGGTTGAATTGTTGTTAGCCAGAATGTAAAAACCGGTTGCGGGTATAATCCCTGAAAGCTGAATTTGTTGTGTGGGTACTTGACTGCCATTAGCATATATTCCTATTTTATAATTAGACAGGTCAATCGTGTCACTGTTTGACAGATTATATAATTCTATTGCTTTATTGAATGATGAACCCTCAATGTATTCAGAAATTATTAATTCTTTACATTTAACATTTACCAAATTGGAATCCGGACGTTGAAGATCAACCCAAACATCCATAATGACAGGTAAGTGATCGGACATAGTGTGTAACGCCTGAATAACGGAGTCAGGAATTAAGGGATTAGAAGGCGGGGCAGTGATGGAATCATTAAAGTGTTGCCCGTCGTTTCCAAATGCCTGGTAGGTGTCCGATAAATATTTAATCCTTTTGGTTCCATTTATTACGTTATCATTTACAAAAATAAAATCAAACCTGTCATCCAAACCGCCAACGCTACCCCCGTTAAAAGCCCTGTTTCTCGGACTTTGAGTATGATAGGGTGCAAAAAGGGAATTATCGCTCCAGTCACCTGGTTTACTGATTGGATCCATTAATTTCACAATACCGCCGTTGGTTAACAATTCATAAGCCGGTTCCAGATACGTATAGAAGTTGAAATCACCACCAACAAAAATATTTTTTAAAGAAGTGTCAGCATCAATATAATTCATCATTTTTAGACATTCATTATACCTTTCTTGCGTTGAGCTTGAGCCGGAACGCAAGTGTGCAATGAAAAAGTCAAGAAATAGAGTGTCATTGGTGTTAAATAAATCAGGGTCATTCACAAATAATTTGTAATGATTAATTAATCTCAATTCAGTTTCAATGGTATCCTGCTTTCGGAAAACTAATTTTTCGTTGTTATAAAAAATCATGTTATCGGAGTCCGGTCCATTGGTAAAATCAGCTTTTTGATAGGTGGGTCCCAGATTACTATTATGAATTGCTTCCTGAAGTATAAGATTTGCACCTTCATCGGATTGCAACTCTGTTACAACTAAAACATCAGGTTTTGTATGAAGCAGTATAGTACGGAGATTGTAAACTCGAAAAGAAGTATTTCCAGGGAAATTCAGAATATTGTAATACATTATTCTGATAGAATCTTGTGAGAATGAAAGGGAACTCTTTAAGGAAATCATTAAAATGAGTCCTGAAAATTTAATTCTTTCAATATATACTATAAATTTCCGCATAATGAATTGGACAGGGAAGTTATTTTATCAAGATTAAATCAATGGGTGGCATTGAGTTTAAGAAGTTGTTTTAGATAATCAGGAAAGGGAAAAAACACTTTTTTATTCATCCTCCGCAAATGTTAGCACATACCCATTATTGTCATGAATAGAAAATTCAGTGGCACCGTAGAATGCTTTTTCCAATCCTTTGATAATAATTACACCTTCTTTTTTTAGAGAATCAAAAAACTTTCTTATTCCTTTTATTTTAATATAAAATAATAAAGAACCTCCCTCCTGCCTTGAAATAGCCGGAAGTTCATTCGCTAAACTTTTAAAAGTTTGAAACATCATGGTTACGTTGCCGCAGGACATCATTGCCCAGTCCAATTCACCTTTATCGGGTACGGTGATTACTACGTTGAATCCGAGTTTTTTGTAAAAGTCAATGGTTTGGTTGATGTCTTTTACAAACAGGTTGGGGGAGAGCGAGTCCATGGGGTTGTTGATTTAGTTTTTTAATAAAATAAATATTGAATTACAATCTTTTTCGTACAAATATCGTTAAAATTTTCATTTTCACGAAAAAGGGGGTAAAAATAATTTTCTATTCATAATAAATGTTTCTATTCTGCAAAAAAAAGTTCTCACGCAAAGGCGCAAAGAAAAAATCATTTGTGATTTTTTTAATTTGCGTACTTAATACTTTGCGTACTTTGCGCCTTAGCGTGACATAATTTTTTGCAGGAAATTATACCAGTCCGAGTAGTTACTAATAAATATTTCACTTTCAAAAATTTTTCTTATTTTTGACAAGATTATTGACGTATAGCGAATGGCAAATTCTAAATTTATTAATAAAAGTAAAACCTTTCAGGTTATCCTTCGCCGCTTGAATAAACCCTTTCAGGTTGTCCTTCGCCGAAATTCCTGGCAAAACCTGAAAGGTTTTACCTGTTGCATTATAGCAACTGTTTACTGCCTTCTCCTCTCCTGCTCTGCGGAACGAAATAACATCTTCAGCAAATCATACCATAACACCACTGCCCATTATAACTGTTATTTTCTTGCCAGGGAAAATCTGAAAGCATCCGAAAAAACCGTCCATGAAAAAAATGTGGATAATTATGAAAAAATCCTGAAAGTATATCCTACGGTTGAACTTTCTACCGTAAATGAAATCAGCGCGCAATTAGATGACGTAATAAAGAAATCTTCCATGGCAATTCAACGCCATAAGAACAGCAAGTGGGTGGATGATTGTTACATTCTCGTTGGAAAAAGCCGGTTTTACAAACAGGATTATTTATCTGCTCTCGAATCGTTCCAATATGTGAATGGCACCAGCAAGCATAAACCCACCCGCGTGGATGCGATGATTCTGACTTTGCGATCCTATACAGCCATGAGTAATACAAGAGATGCGTTGACTACCATTGATTTTATCTCCAAGGATACATTGACCAAAAAAAACAAAAGAGATTTCCTGCTGGCACGCGGTGAATTTGAACTGTTCCATGAGCAATATCCTTCTGCACGTAAATCCCTCGAAGATGCATTGCCGCTGATTCGGAAAAAAGCGTTAAAGACACGGGTTCATTTCATAGTGGCACAGCTCTATGCGAGTGAAATGAATGACGAAAAAGCATACTATCATTTTCAAAAGTCGCTCAAAGGAAATAAAAGCTATGAGATGAGTTTCAATGCTAAAATTTCATTGATTCAGGTGTTTGGTAAATCCAACGATCAAAGCGACCGGGAAGTCCGCAGATTTTTTAAGAAACTTCTGAATGACGGAAGAAATCTGGACTTCCGCGATAAAATTTATTTCCAAATGGCGCAGTATTCCTATAAAAAAGGAGATTATCCGGAAGCGGTAAAAAATCTTGAAAAATCTATAGAGAGTTCTACCACTAATACAAAGCAAAAAGCATTATCGTGCAAGGCACTTGGCGATTTATATTTCGATACTTATAAAAATTATTCTAATGCAAATAAGTATTACGACAGCACCCTTACATACCTTCCTAAAGATCATCCTGAATATGAACGTTTGAAAAGCAAGAAAATGGTTCTCTCTGAATTGGTAGAAAATCTTGAAATCATGGCAAGGGAAGACAGCTTGCAACGATTGGCAAAAATGCCTAAAGAGGAGTTGGATAAACTCATCAATAAAATGATAGAGGAAGAAAATGAAAAGAGGGCAGAAGAACAGGAAATGCCCACCTCCCAGGTTTACAATCCCGGTGAATTTAACCAACAATTAAACCGTGATATGAAAGCCGGCGGTGACTGGTATTTTTATAATCCTTCCGTAATTGGAATCGGAAGGTCTGAGTTTATAAAAAAATGGGGAAACCGGAAAAATGAAGATGGTTGGAGAAGAGGCAATAAAGAATCGGAAGAAGAAAATGAAGTAAAAAGCGCAGACCAGAAAGGGGCTAAAGATGAAAAAGAAAAAGAAAATAAAAATAAATCGGCAAAAGTATATTCTAAAACCGAGTTGATGAAAGATATTCCTCTTACTCCCAATGAATTGAAAACATCCAATGAGAAAATACAAATCGCACAATACAAAGTTGCTACCATATATAAAACCCGGCTGGCAAATCCCAACAAAGCAATCCAATTATTTGAAGAGTTGCTAAGCAGATTTCCGGAAACGGAAAACAAAGAAGAAATTTATTACAATCTTTATATTTTATACAAGGAAGTTAAAGATGACAATTATAAAAAGTACGAAAAGTTGTTGCTGGAAAATTTCCCAGAAACCATCTACGCAAAATTAGTGCTGAACCCTTCTTATCTGGCTGATGAAAAGAAAAAAGAAATGGAATTATATTCCGTTTATAAAAGGGCTTATACCAGCTATCAGAATGAGGAATATGATTTAGCTAAGTCGGATGTTAAAACCATTCTCAAAGGGAATTCCGAACATCCGCTCATTGACCACTTTGCTTTTTTAAAACCCTTGATCATCGGACGAACCCAGGAAAAAGAAAAATATAAAACCGCGCTGGAGGAATTTATTGAAAAATATCCAAAAAGTGAATTGACACCTCATGCGCAGGAACTCCTACAACGGGCAAATAATTTTGACCCGAATGTACCTTTTGATTTGGTGACAGGCGGAGAACCCAATGCTCCTGTCTTTCGCTTTTCACCCGAAAGTCCGCATTTTGTGCTTGTAGTGTCACCCACTTCCAATCCGGTGACCTCTGCATTTAAAGAATTTTTTGATAATTTTAATAACAAATCATTTGGAATGGATTCACTGAATACTCAAACGGCTGTGCTGAATTTAACCCAGTCCATGCTTATTGTCAAGTCATTCCCGAATAAAGCAAAAGGCACTGAATATATTCTCCGCGTGAAAAGTGATGCGGAATTAAACCAGAACCTAACAGCGGCTCCTGCTAGCGTTTTTTTAATCAGTCAGGAAAACTTTCCTGTATTATATAAGACCAAAGACCTTCCGGCTTACGAGCAATTTTTCAAAAGATTGTATCCAGAGTTGGGTAATAAATAAAACTATGCTTTCAGAAACATTTATAGATTCCAATCTAATAAAATCAGTTGCAAACGCTGAATTAAAATCCATTGGTGCAAAAATTTTCAATTCTCAACGAATTTCTCCGGAAGAAGGAATTTTGTTATACCAAAAAGCTGAAATTGGTTTTCTTGCCGTGCTTGCAAACTTTGTAAGAGAGAAACTGCATGGAAAAAAAACTTTCTTCAACACGAATTTTCATATAGAGCCAACCAATGTTTGTGTATTTACCTGCGATTTCTGCTCGTATTCACGTCTGCCAAAAGAAGATGGCTGGGAAAAATCACCTGAGGAAATTGAAAATATTGTAAAATCTTATTCCGGAAAGCATGTTACCGAAGTGCACATTGTAGGCGGGGTGCATCCGAAAAGGGGCTTGCAGTATTACGGAGAATTAATTCAACGCATCAAAAAAATAAGACCGGAAATTCATGTGAAGGCATATACTGCCGTAGAACTTGAATATATTTTTCGTAAAGCAAAAGTAGGAATCAAAGAGGGCTTGGAAATATTACGCAACTATGGATTAGATTCAATTCCCGGTGGCGGAGCGGAAATTTTTGATGAAACGATACGCGAAAAAATATGCGCCGATAAAGTATCATCCCAAGGTTGGCTGGAAATTCATGAAACTGCCCATCAATCAGGAATTCCTTCCAATGCCACTATGTTATATGGTCATATTGAAGAATATCAACATCGTATTGACCATCTCGAACGCCTCCGGAATCTCCAGGATAAAACGCATGGGTTCAATGCATTTATTCCGTTGAAATTCAGAAATCAAGACAATGCCATGTCGCATCTTTCTGAAGTGACACTGCTCGAGGACTTAAGGAATTATGCGGTGAGCAGAATTTATCTTGATAATTTCAAGCACATCAAAGCATATTGGCCCATGATTGGAAAACAAACTACTGCATTGAGTTTATCTTTTGGGGTAGATGACATTGATGGCACAGTGGATGACTCCACTAAAATCTATTCTATGGCAGGCGCCGAAGACCAACACCCGGTGATGACTACATCAGAAATTGTTGAGTTAATACAAAGAGCTGGTAAAATTCCTGTGGAGAGGAGTTCGCTGTATGAGGAGTTGAGGGTGTTTTGAGGGAGGGTAGCAAATGTAAAGATTCGGTGCACCGTGTCTTTACATTTCAAATCACAACCGCCTCTTTTCCCATTCCATAATTTCTAATCAGACATTCCTTAGGCTCGAGCACATGCCACTCAAATTCATCACGGAAATGACGAATGGCGCTGGCAACGGGCCATGCCGCCGCGTCCCCTAAGGGGCAGATGGTGGTTCCTTCAATTTTTTTGGAAATATCAACCAATAAATCAATGTCATGCATCTTACCGTGACCATGCTCAATCCTATGCAGGATTTTCTCCATCCAGCCGGTGCCTTCACGGCAAGGACTGCATTGACCGCAGGATTCGTGATGATAGAATCGGGTAAAAGTCCAGAGGTTTCTGACAATGCAAGTATCTTCATCCATTACGATAAACCCGCCGGAACCCAGCATTGTGCCACTTACAAATCCGCCATCGGATAACGATTCATAGCTCATCAATCGTGGTTCGCCCTTTGCTGTTTTTAAAATAAGATGGGAAGGAAGTATGGGAACGGATGAGCCACCTGCTACTACCGCCTTTAATTTTTTTTCATTCCGGATGCCACCGCAATATTCATCTGAATAAATAAATTCTTCAACGGGCAAGCCCATTTCAATTTCATATACACCGGGTTTATTGATATGACCGCATGCAGAAATCAATTTTGTGCCGGTGCTTCTCCCAATTCCAATACCTGCGTAAGCACTACCTCCGTTATTTATAATCCAGGGCACAGCCGCCAATGTTTCTACGTTATTTACGACTGTAGGGCATCCATACAATCCCACCACTGCCGGGAAAGGTGGTTTTAATCTCGGGTTACCTCTCTTTCCTTCCAGCGATTCAATTAAACCGGTTTCTTCACCGCAAATATAAGCTCCGGCGCCTGTTTGAACATAAATTTCAAGCGAGTAGCCGGTTCCGAGAATATTTTTTCCTACAAGATTATTTGTGCGGGCTTCTTCTATTGTATTTTCAAGAATTTTAATGATTTTTTTAAATTCTCCTCTGACGTAAATATACGCTACGTTAGCTCCAAGGGCGAAACTGGAAACGATAATTCCTTCTATTAGTAAATGGGGGATTTTTTCCATCAGAAAGCGGTCTTTGAAAGTGCCCGGTTCGCTTTCGTCTGCGTTGCAGATTAAATAACGTGGCTTACCCGATTTTCTGTCAAGGAAGCTCCATTTCAACCCTGCAGGAAAACCAGCGCCGCCTCTGCCGCGCAATCCGGCTGTCTTTACTTCTTCCATGACACTATCGGGCGACATGGATTTCAATGCTTTCTCTACCGACGTGTATCCACCGGCTTTTCTATAGCCATCGTAGGAAAAAATTCCGGGTTGATGGAGGTCTTTTAATAAGATTTTAGTTGGCATATTTTATTATAAAACTTTTAGTAAAACTTATTTTGGCTCATCCGGATTACCAATCAATTTATTAATTTCAATTTTCAATAATGGAATATGTTTATTAATAATCGCCCATATATTTTCATCAGATATATTATCGTAAGAATGAATAATCTGGTTTCTTAACCCAACAATACTTTTTGCGTTTTTGATTGGAATATCAGGTTGTTTATGTAAAATTCTATTAACTGCTTCTCCAATTATCTCCAAATTTCTTTCAACGGCTCTTTTTAAAAGCTAGTTTGACTTGTATAGAAAGAAATCTTTCGGTTGATTTTCAAAAAATCCTTCTATTTCAACAACGGAATATTGAATATCATACAGCCATTTTAGAATTCTTTCATCCATAAATTCTTTGTTTGCTTCTATCAATAGAATATTTAAGTATGGGGTTTTTAATTGTTTGAATTTCTAATAAATCAATTTTTCGCTTGTACAATTTTTCTATAGATTCTTTAAAATCCATATAATTATCAAAATATTCCAATAATTCTACACCTGCGAATCTAACCAATAAATCAATATCGCTATTAGTTGAAAATTTATCGGTAACCGCTGAACCAAATACATACAATTCTCCGACATAATGTTTTTTACATAATTTTTTTAATTCTGAAATATGTTTTTCTATTACCTGCATTTTATAACAGATGCGAAACTTTTAATTTTTTCCCATTCCCGATTTTTGATACAATTCAACAATTCTTAAATTCTTCTATCAATTCATCCACCCGCTGATGCGTAAGATTTTCATGATAATCATCTCCCACCTGCATCATAGGAGCGGTGCCACAGGAAGCAAGACATTCAACGGTCTTAATAGTGAACTTACCGTCTTGCGTTGTCTCCCCGGCTTTTATTCCTAATTTTTTTTCTATGTATTGAAGAATTTCTTCTCCGCCCATCAAACAGCATGGTCCTGTCCGGCAAACTTCAAGCACATAGTTGCCAACCGGTTTCAGATTGTACATAGAATAAAACGATGCCACTTCATAAACCTCAATGGGTTTTAAATTCAGGATGTCAGCCACATAATCCATGACGGGAACACTCAGCCATCCGCCAAACTCTGCTTGAGCGAGATGTAAAATCGGAAGCAATGCAGATTTTTGCCTTCCTTCCGGATAACGGGTGATAATTTTTTTTACTAATTCACTTGTGTCTGTAGAAAAAATGATGGGGGGATTTGTTACCATAGTTATTCAGTTGAAATACGGTTGTAATACGGTCGTAATACTTTTGTAATACGGTTGTAATACAATTGTAATACGGTTGTAACACGATTGTATTACCATTGTTTTACCATTGTTTTACCATTTGTATTACTATTTAATGATCAATGCCTAATGTCCAATGACCAATTACTAATGACTAACTCACGCATCCATCTCCCCCGCAATCAAATTCATACTACTCATCGTTACTACTGCATCCGACAATAAAGCGCCTTTCACCATTTCCGGATACGCCTGATAATAGATGAAACATGGTCTTCGAAAATGCAAGCGATACGGAGTGCGCCCCCCGTCACTGATTAAATAATATCCCACTTCCCCATTGCCACCTTCTACACATTGATATACCTCTCCTACAGGAACCGGAATTTCGCCCATGATAATTTTAAAATGGTAAATCAGCGCTTCCATATTGTTGTAAACCTCCTCTTTTGGCGGTAAATAAATATCCGGTACATCCACATGATAAGAACCTTCCGGCAAATTATCCATTGCCTGTTGAATGATTCGCAAGCTTTGTTTCATCTCTTCATTTCTTACCATAAACCTATCGTAACAATCGCCGTTAGTTCCTATAGGAATCTCAAAATTAAAATCCTGATAGGATGAATAGGGATTCATGGCGCGCACATCGTAATCAACGCCTGCGGCTCGAAGATTGGGACCGGTAAACCCATAATTCAATGCCCGTTCGGCTGAGATGCTTCCTGCTCCAATGGTTCTATCCATAAAAATACGGTTCCGGTTAAAAAGTTTTTCAAATTCATCCAACGTTTTTGGAAACTCTTTTAACAATTTATGGATTTTCTGAATGGCTACTTCGGTAAAGTCCCTCTCAAAACCACCAATTCTGCCGATATTGGTAGTGAGCCGACCCCCGCATATTTCCTCATAAATTTCATAAATATGCTCTCTCCACTGAAACACATATAAAAATCCGGTGAATGCTCCTGTATCTACGCCGATAATACTGTTACAAATAATATGGTCAGCGATTCTGGCGAGTTCCATGATTATCACTCTCATGTAGTCCACACGTTTGGGAGTTTTTAATCCGAGAAGTTTTTCAACAGTAAGATGCCAACCGATATTATTGATAGGAGCAGAACAATAATTTAAGCGGTCTGTAATGGGAGTAATCTGGTAAAACGGGCGATGTTCGGCTAATTTTTCGAATGCCCGGTGAATGTATCCTACCGTGGGTTCTGCGTGCACTATCTTTTCTCCATCAAGCTCTATGATATTTTGAAAAATACCATGTGTAGCCGGGTGAGTGGGACCCAGATTGATGATAGTAGTATTTTTAGGTTTTTCGGTTTCGATTGGGGATTCCATGTAAATATCAGAAAATTTAAAATATTAGAAATTACACTCTCTCACCTCCCAAACCACTTGTCATCCTTATCCTTCCGTGTATTTTCCTGCAATGGGTACTCTTTACGCAATGGAAATACTTCCATCGTGTCAAGGTTTAAAATTCTTTTTAGATTAGGATGACCTTTAAAAATAATTCCAAAAAAATCGTAGGTTTCCCTTTCCTGCCAGTTGGCGGAAGAAAAAACCGGTGTCACTGAATCAATTTCAGGTTTTTCTACCGGCATAAATGCTTTCAGGCGAATCCGGGTGTTTGTTTCCAGATTATGAAGTTGGTACATCGCTCCTATTTCAGCTCCGGTTTGCTTCGGAAAGTGCAGTCCGCAAAGCGTAGTAAGAAAACGGAAACCAAGGGTTTCTTCTTCGTACAGATATTTTATGATTTCCAGAATTTTATTTTTATCAACCACTAAGGTATGTATGTCATGCATTACACTTTGAAGGATTGACTCCGGAAAACGGGCTTTTAGTTTTTCTTCAATTATTTCGGTGGGAATTGCGGGCATGAAAGTTATAAGTGAAAAGTTTTAACTTTTAAGTTAAAAAATAAAGCCAATATCTTTTAACTTAAAACTTTTAACTTTTTTCTACCCCTCACCCCTCAATATGATACCTCTCCTGAATCTTCGCATATTCCTCCGAATTTCTCCTTCTCAGCGATTCTTTTCCAACCAACTCCTGTATTTTCATAAAACCGTCAAGGATTTGTTCCGGTCTTGGAGGACAACCCGGAACGTAAACATCCACCGGTATGATTTCGTCAATTCCCTGAAGTACGCTGTATGTGTCAAAAATTCCACCGCTGGATGCACAAGCACCCACTGCTATTACCCATTTGGGTTCAGCCATCTGTTCGTAAACCTGACGTAGAGGAATTGCCATTTTTTTTGCAATGGTTCCCATCACCATCAGTAAATCGGCTTGCCGGGGTGAAAAACTATTTCTTTCTGCGCCAAATCGCGCCATGTCATAATGCGATGCCATAGTAGCCATAAACTCAATTCCACAACAGGAAGTTGCAAACGGAAGGGGCCAGATGGAGTTCTTCCTTGCAAGTCCAATTACTTTTGCAAGAGAGGTAGCAAAAAAGCCGGAACCCTCTATTCCTTCCGGGGATTTTACGACGCTGATGTTCATCTTATTTGAAAATTTTTACTTTTCAGTTCTATTATAAAATTCTAAATTAAAAAATAATTAACATATAACATATAATAAAAAATTACTAAGTGTTTCCAAGACACATTCAATTAAAAATCAAAAATCCTCACTCATCCCACTTCAACGCCTTCTTCTTAATCACATAAAATAATCCGAATAGCACAAAAACTACAAATACAAGCATTTCTACAAATCCTTTCATGCCAAGTTCTTTAAAATTAATTGCCCAGGGATAGAAAAAAATGATTTCCACATCAAATAAAACAAATAAGATGGCAACCAGAAAAAATTTTACGGAAAATGGTTTCCTTGCATTTCCCTGCGATTCAATTCCACATTCAAAGTTCTTGAGCTTTTTTATGGAGTTTCTTTTAGGTCCGAGCAAGTGGGTTGCCACCATCGTCACAACCACAAAGCCGATTACCACGATGAATTGAATCAGAATAGGTATGTAAGAATCGCGCATATTGGAATGTATTTATATCAAATCCCAAAGGTACGAAAAAAAGGGGTAAGAAAAAAGGAAATAAGGAATGAACCATACATTCCAAAGTAACACATTGATAATTGACAAATAAAACCTAAATTTGCCACCTTTTAAAAAAGCCCCTTACTTCAGCCAGCCATGCAAAATAAAACCACCGTCATTGTCGTTTCGCTCATCCTTATACTTATGAGCGCGTACTACCTTTCATTTACATTTGTTTCCCGCGGAGTGGTTAAAGATGCAAATGAGCACGCCACTGTAAATGGCGTTATTGATAATTCCAAAAAACAGGCATACCTTGACTCCGTTTGGAAAAAACCGGTTTTTAACCTGGTTGGTATGGAATTTACCTATAAGGAAGTGAAGGAAACAGAATTAAATCTTGGGTTGGACCTTCAGGGCGGCATGAGTGTAATGTTAGAAGTGTCCACCGTAGAATTACTTAAAATCCTCTCGGGCAACAACCCGGACCCCACCTTTCAAAAAGCGTTAACCGAAGCGTTGAATGCCCAGAAAAACAGCACAGAAGATTACTTAGTGCTTTTCGAAAAAAGTTTTGAGCAATTAGACCCCCAGGCGCGTCTGAGCATCATTTTTCAGAATGCTTCCAACAAAGAATACATAAATTATAATTCCACAAATGCTCAGGTAATAAAGTACCTTATGAAAGAAATCCAAAGTTCCATAGACATTGCTTTTGAAGTTATCAAAACCCGTATAGATAAATTTGGCGTTTCTCAACCGAACATTCAGAAAATTGAGGGCACCAGCCGGATTTATATTGAATTGCCCGGCGTTGATAATCCTGAACGGGTTAGAAAACTTTTACAGGGAACTGCCAAATTGGAATTTTTTGAAGTGTGGGAGCCAAAAGAGTTCGTGCCTGTATTAAAGCAATTAAATACATCCATCGCCGAGAAAAATAAATTGACGGAAAAAACAACGGAAGACACGTTATTCAATTCCTTGGTTAAAAAAGATACTACCGAAAAGGACTTGAGTGTTAGTAACCAAAAAGATACTATTTCCAAAGCAGAAAAAGATTCCGCAGGGCTTAAAAATTTTGAAAAACAACTATCACAGTCATCCGATACAGTGAAAGATACCACCGCTACCGACTCGTTAACTCAGTCGAAAAACAATCCTTTGTTTATGGTGTTGGGTGTCACTGAAAACGGAAGTTTTGTAGCGGTAAATGATACGGCTAAGTTGAATAAAATGCTAACCGGTGACGATGCCAAAAATATATTTCCTCCTAATATGAAGTTTGCATACGAGGTGAAGCCGGTGGAAGGAACCAACAAAGCGGAATTTCTGAATATCCATTTTCTTAAAACCACCCGTGAGAAAAAAGCGCCGCTTACCGGAGAAGTCATAACCGATGCCACCCAGGACATTGATGCCGCTAAACCCATTGTATCCATGCAGATGAATAAAGTGGGTGCAAAAAAATGGAAGCGTCTTACCGAAGACAATGTGGGAAGAAAAATTGCTATTATTTTAGATGGCTATATCTATTCAGCTCCCCGTGTTCAGTCACCTATACCTAACGGAAGGTCTCAAATCTCCGGTAATTTCACGATTGAGGAGGCACAAGACCTTGCCAACGTGCTTAAAGCCGGTAAACTCCCGGCTCCTACTCATATCATCGAAGAAGCAGTGGTAGGTCCTACACTTGGTTCTGAATCCATCAGCGCTGGGTTATGGTCATTTCTTTTAGCATTTTTCCTGATCATTATTTATATGATCCTATATTATAATATATCAGGTGGGTTTGCTGATTTTTCATTACTGCTAAACGTTTTTATGATTCTGGGAGTTCTTTCTCAATTTGGCGCCGCGCTCACACTTCCGGGTATTGCAGGAATCGTTTTGACTCTTGGGATGGCTGTGGACGCAAACGTTATCATTTATGAACGTATCCGCGAAGAAATGCGACATGGGAAAAACATGGCAAGCTCGGTACGGGATGGCTTTTCAAGAGCGTATTCAGCCATTATTGACGGAAACGCTACTACCTTTTTAATCGGAATTATTTTGTATGCAACCGGCTCAGGACCAATCAAAGGTTTTGCCGTTACATTGATGATAGGAATTCTCACTTCACTTTTTACAGCTATTTTCGTTTCCCGGTTTTTTATTGAATGGTTTTTGAAATTTGAAAATAATAAAATTTTGCAATTTGATACATTTATTTCAAAAAATTTGATGTTAAACACAAAATTTGATGTGATTGGAAAAAGAAAATGGGCATACATCTTTTCCGGCTCATTAATTCTGTTTGGTCTGACTGCCGTTTGGATGGAAGGTGGATTAAAATCCGGAGTTGATTTTCTGGGTGGAAGATCTTATCTGGTTGCTTTTGATAAAGATGTTTCTGCGGCTGAAATTCGTCAACCGTTGAGAGCGGCGTTTCAGGGTACCGGCTGTGAAGTAAAAACCTATAACAATAACAAACAATTAAAAATAATTACGACCTATCTTGTGGATGATAACTCGGAATCAGCAGATAAAAAAGTGGAGACAGCTCTGATGAATGGCTTGGGGCAATACGCCGGGTTTAATCCTCAAATTCTGGAAACCCAGAAAGTGGGTTCCACTATTGCAGATGATATTTCTTCCAGTTCTAAATATGCCACCGTACTTTCTTTATTGGTAATTTTCATTTATATTCTGATTCGTTTTCATAAATGGCAGTTTGGTTTTGGGGCAACGATCGCACTTTTCCATGATGTATTAATGGTATTTGCCTGTTTTGGCATTGTAGGACTCTTTGGTACTTTTTACGAAGTGGACCAGGCATTTGTAGCCGCCGTTTTAACCGTAATCGGGTATTCCATTAATGACACGGTTATCATCTTTGACCGGATCAGGGAACATCTTCAGGAACATCCGCGTGCAAATCTCGCCGATACGATAAATGAAGCGGTAAATCGTACATTCAGCAGAACCATTAACACAGCATTAACAACTTTGATTGTAGTAGTAATTCTTTATTTAATGGGTGGTGAGGTCTTGAAGGGATTCAGCTTTGCGCTTATCATAGGCGTTGTCTTTGGAACGTATTCCTCCCTCTTTATTGCCACACCGTTGTTGTTGGAAACTACTAAGAATAAATTGATGAAACAGGGACAATAATATTTTTTTATTTATCACAAATACAAGGTAGCGGTTTATATTTTTTTCGTTGTTTATAGAGATTTCTCTTGGGTGAATAACAACTTTCTGCAATAGAAAAAACCAGTATAAACAAAAGGATAACCGGAAATCTCCTTTTAATCTTTCTAAAAAAATAAAGCCATTTAGATTTCATGTTTTTGAAAACAACCATAAAGTTACTGCTTTCTTTTTGCATTTCCTTTTGCCTATTCTGTTCAAACATTCTCTTTGCCCAGGACAAAAACAAAGTAGCGGAGAGTTTGATAGTAAAGTGGCTATCCATTCCTGCCGGGCAACCCGATGATATGCTCAAACAACAAATTGAAAATTTAGTTGGGACTCAACCTAAAAAAATATTTTTAAAGGACTCCATTGCTTCCGTATTGCAAGGTAAGAAAAAATTGAAAAACATTGAGCTTCTGCATGGGGAACAAAAGAGTTTCTATCCTTCAGGTTCTATCATAAAATCCGTTAAAAATTTTGAGTACGGTCGTCTAAAAGGTGCTCAGCAATTTTTTCATCAAAATGGCATAAAAGCCCGTGAATACACTGTTTTTTATGGTGACACCGTTGAAGGAAAAGAATGGGATTGGGGTGGAAGGTTATTGCTTGAAAGAACACCGTTGCCAAACGGTTACACTTGCACATTTTACAAAAACGGAACTAAGGAAAGTGTTTTTCAATATGATAAAACCGGAAAATTTCTTTCGGGTCCCGCGTATGAATATTATCCCGATGGCACTCTCAAATGTGAAAAAAATTATACCTCCGGAGTGTTGGATGGATTATATAAATACTTTTTCCCCGATGGCACACCCGATTCCGTTTTGAATTTTAAAGACAGTGTGCTAAATGGTGAAGGATTCAAATTCCACAAAAATGGAAAAATAAAAGAAAAGTTTAATTATTCCTTCGGGCAATTGCAGGGAACCTATATTTATTATTATACTAACGAAAAAGAAGAATATGTGATGAATTTTATCAGAGGTAAAAAGAATGGAATTGAAAAAAAATTTCTACCAGGCGGATTTCCTGTTTCCGAGACAACTTTTGAAAACGATGTAGAGAACGGACCTTATAAAATTTATCATAAGAATGTAGAAAGCGTCATGGAGGCAGGTTTTTATGTGAACGGTTACAAACATGGAGATGTTGATTTTTTTTCAATAGATGGGAAAAAAGTAGCTACTGTGAAATATAACTATGGAAAGAGGATTACAGAAGCAAATTATTAAATTTCTCCCTCATGTCTTTTACCATTTCCGGAAACATTGTTAACATTTTTTCCCGCGAAATTTATCAGGGTGAAATTTTTGTGGCTGACGGAAAAATTGTTTCTATCAAAAAAAAGAAGTGTCACTCCCGTAATTTTATTCTTCCCGGTTTTATTGATGCGCATATTCATGTGGAAAGTTCCATGATGCCGCCTGCTGAATTTGCGCGTGTTGCGGTGTCACACGGTACAGTCGCCACCGTATCGGACCCTCATGAAATAGCAAACGTACTTGGCGTCAAAGGAATAAAGTACATGCTGGCAGAAGGACGAAAAGTAAATTTCAAATTTTATTTCGGCGTGCCTTCCTGTGTGCCCGCAACTAATTTTGAAACAGCCGGCGCTGAAATTACCGCCGGAAATATTGAAACGCTTTTTCAACAGGGGGAATTAAGCTACCTCGCTGAATTTATGAATTGGCCCGGGGTAATCCAAAAAGATCCGGAATGTCTTGCAAAAATTGCCGTTGCAAAAAAATTTGGATTTCCGGTGGATGGGCATGCTCCCGGATTAAAAGGGCTTCAGGCAAAAAAATATATTCAAGGCGGCATAAGCACCGACCATGAATGTTTTACATTGGAAGAAGCGCTGGATAAGCTGAAATATGGAATGAAAATAATCATACGCGATGGCTCCGCCGCCAGGAATTTTTCCGCATTGGCTCCCTTGATTGATTCTCACCCGCATAAGCTTATGTTTTGTTCCGATGACAAACATCCCGACGATTTTCTGGAAGGACATATAAATAAATTAGTGGCACGTTCTGTTTCCATGGGAAAAAATTTATTTGACGTTTTGAGAATAGCTTCCTGGAATCCCGCACAGCACTATAAAATTAATACCGGATTTCTCAGACAAGGTGACCCTGCTGATTTTATTATTACAGAAGACCTCCGGGATTTTAATGTTTTACAAACCTATATTAACGGAGAATTAGTTGCTGAAAGAGGAAAGTGTTTTATTCCTCCCCAAAAACCGGAAATTCAGAATAATTTCAAATGCAGAAAAACCAAGCCGCGTGATTTTAAAATAAAAGCAAAGCCCGGAAAAATAAATGTCATATCAGCGTTGGATGAACAACTTGTCACGCGTTGTTTGGAAATGGAACCATTCATTCTTAATGGCGAAGTTTGCAGTGACACTAAAAGAGATATTCTGAAACTAACAGTGTTGAACCGGTACAAACCTTCTCCACCATCCGTTGCATTTATCAAAAACTTTGGATTAAAAAGAGGCGCCATTGCTTCCTCGGTGGCACACGATTGTCACAATATTATTGCAACAGGCGCTGATGATGATTCAATCAGTCGTGCCTGTAACTTGATTATCAGAGAAAAAGGCGGAATTTCACTTATAAACGGTAAAAAGGAAATAATACTTGGTTTACCCATAGGAGGCATCATGTCGCCGAAACCAGCCAAAGAGATTGCAAAAAAATACCAGGAACTTTCTCAAGCCGCTAAAAAACTCGGCTCTAAACTAAAAGCCCCTTACATGACATTGTCTTTTATGGCGCTATTAGTAATACCGGAACTGAAACTGAGTGACAAAGGGCTGTTTGACGGGAGAACGTTTAGATTTAAGAATGTTTTTGTTGGATAACTTTTCATTTTTCACTTATCACTTTTCATGTCTCTCTTCAAAAACCTTCACCACTTTTTTGCCACCCTATTTGTTTTTGCAGTCATCTGGATTCTTTATCTCATTCCATCCAACATTGACTTTCTGAATCCCATCAGTCAGGCAATCGGTGATTTTGAAATTACCGATATTGTTTTTTCAAAAATAAGAAAAGAACAGCCCCCCGATACGCAATTAGTGATAGTGAACATTGGAAATTTATCAAGGAATGAGATAGCACAACAGATAAACAGGATAAATTTCTTCAACCCAAAAGTTATCGGGGTGGATGCATTCTTCAGAAATGAAAAAAATTCCGGGCAGGATTCTTCCCTTGAAAAAGCGCTTGCCAATACCAAAAACCTGGTGATGGTGAGCGAATTAAGCCAATTGAATTCAAAATCCGGCTTCTTCGAAAAATTATCCGGTTCTCATCCTAAGTTTCTCCGCAATGCCACTACCGGTTTTGCTAATTTAATATCTGAAACGGGAACATTCAGAACCATTCGCCGGTTTTTGCCTTCCATAAAAGTGAGTGAGAAACAAGAAGTTTCATTTCCGGTAAAGGTTTCCACACTTTTTAATCCCGGGAAAACAGAAAAGTTTCTTTCCCGGAAAAACGAAACTGAAATAATCAATTACAGAGGAAATTTCCGGCATTTTTATTTTCTCGACGCAGAGCAGGTGTTGGATTCACTCATTAGGTTAGATTTTATTAAGGATAAAATTGTCATTTTGGGATACATAAATCCAAATGAAGAATCCAGAACATTTGAGGACGTAATGTTTACCCCGTTAAACGAACGATTTGCCGGAAAAACTTTTCCCGATATGTACGGAATGGTCATACACGCAAATATTATTTCCATGATTCTGAATGAAGAGTTTATTTATGAGCTTCCCTTCTGGGGAACTTTTATTATTGCTTTTATTATCGGATATTTGAATATTGCATTATTTGCATGGTACTACAGGAAATATAAAAAATCGTATGATGTTTTTACAAAACTCACTCAATTAATTGAATGTCTTTTGCTTCTCGCTGTGGTAGTTTTGTTTTTTAATTATCTGAATGTCAAATTAAATATTTCTCTTTTGCTGGTGTTTATTATTTTTTCTGGCGATTTGCTGGAATTTTATTTTGGGATGTTAGAGTTGGATTTTATAAAAAAAATCAGGGAGAACGCAAAGATGTTTTTTTCAAAGAGGAAATCAGATATTATACCCTAATCTGGATTTTCCACAACATAAAAAGGAAATAATGAATATTGAACAAGGAATTTCGAATGTTGAAGTACTTCGAAATTCATTATTCCTTGTTCAATATTCGATATTTGAAAAATATTTTGCCAATAAGTGCGAAAATATATTATATTAGGCACTAATCATGTTCTCCCAATATCAAAATAAAGAAACAGAAGCCGGGCTCGATGAAGCCGGCAGAGGCGCATTGGCGGGTCCGGTAGTAGCCGCGGCTGTCATACTGCCTCCTGATTATTATAACGAACACATAGACGATTCGAAAGTATTAACTGCCAAAGAACGAACTATTGCACGGGAAATTATTTTGAAAGATTGCCTCGCCTGGTCTGTAGCAGAAATTTCAAATACGGAGATAGATCGTATAAATGTTCTTAATGCCACTTTTAAAGCCATGCATAAATGCATTGAACAACTAAAACTAAAACCCGGTTTTTTGATAATTGATGGAAACCGTTTTAAACACTATAAAAATTTTCCTTTCAAATGCGTTGTGGATGGCGATGCCAATTATTTTTCCATAGCCGCGGCATCTATCTTAGCCAAAACACATCGCGATGCAATGATGAAAAAATTTGCTGAAAAATTTCCGGAGTACGGATGGGAAAAAAACATGGGCTATGGCACACAGTTTCATCTGAAACAATTACAAAAAGCGGGGGTTTGTTCCTTACACCGTTTTAGTTTTAAACCGGTTATGGAGGCGAAAAAAGGAAATAAACAAACGAAAACCTTGTTGGATTAATAAAAAACCTCACTCCACCTTCACCATCACCCTGTACATATCCTCTTTCCCCGTTATGATAAGATAATAACTCCCCGTTGAAACCTGATTAATATTTATAGGATGTATGCTAGTTGCATTTGAAATATTATAGGTCTCACGATGCACCAGGCGACCCGTTAAATCTATCAGTTGAATTTCAACTTTTTCATCCGTCATTTTTCCAAATTCAATGTTCAGAATTCCATTGGTAGGATTCGGATATACCGAAATATTCTTTGCGAATTTTGCTTCTGTTAGAATATCAGGAAAATCTATAAAGACGGTATCCATCGCAATACATCCTTTGGAATCAGTTAGTGTCACTGTGTAAGTTCCCGTTTTCAAATTAATGGCTGTGGCTGTGGTTTGAACGGGATTAGTGCTCCATGAATACGAATATGGAGAAGTGCCACCACTTTGAGTGACACTCGCTGTTCCATCTGACGCAGTGGAACCGGTTGCATCCGTTTTTGTTATTGAAATAATTAATGAGGTTTGTTCCACCAATATAGTATTAGCTGAATTGGTGCAATTCTTTGCATCGGAAACAGTTACAGTGTATGTACCCGCCGATAAAACAGTACGGTTTTGTGAAGTTGCGCCTCCATTCCACTTATACGTATAAAAACCTGCGCCCCCGCCCGGTGTTGTAGTGATAGATCCATCAGTGCCACCATTGCAACTGGGGTAATTTCCATTTAAAGATATGGTAATTGCTGATGGCTCGGTTAATGTTATGTTAGCTGAAGCAATGCAATTTTTAACATCCATTACCGTACAGGTAAAAGTTCCCGCAGATAAACTTGAAAGTGTGGAGATAGTTTCCCCCGTTGCCCATGCGTAAGTTAACGTTCCTGTTCCCCCCGAACCCATTGCGGTTGCACTTCCGTTGGTTCCTCCATTGCAAATAAGATTTGTGCCCGTTAGGATTATTGAAAGGACAGCAGGATTTGTCAGAGTGACACTTCCCGAAATCGTACAGCTTTTTGTATCAGTGACAGTAACCGAATAGGTCCCAGCTGATAATCCTGAAATGGTTTGAGTAGTTGCTCCTACGCTCCATAAATAGGTATAACCCGGTGTGCCACCTATGGGTGTTGAAGTTGCAATGCCATTAGTCTCGTTGCTACATTTAGAATTGGTTCCGGTTACTCCTAATATTAATGCTGCTGGAACAGATACCAATGCTGAGCCGGAAACCGTGCAACCCTTAGCATCCGTGACAGTAACTGTATAACTACCATTTGATAAATTTGTAACAGAGGATGATGTTTCTCCCGTTGACCAGCTATACGTGTAGCCGGATGTGCCACCGCTGGGAGTAGCGCTTACTGTACCTTTTGTACCGGTATTGCAATTTACATTGGTTCCGGTGACACTTACTGTTAAAGCAGGAGGAGCCGTTAGGGTTATGTTTGACGTAGCCGTACAACTGTTTCCATCAAAAACAGTAACGGTATAAGTTCCTGCAATTAAATTTGAAATTGTGGTTGTAGTTGTTGCATTTGACCACAAATAAGTAAATACTCCTGTACCTCCACCGCCGGTTACCGTTGCACTTCCATTTGTTCCTCCGCTACAAATCAAATTGGTTCCTGTGACACTGGCAGTAACAAGTGTTGGGTCTGAAAGAGTGACACTTCCTGATAAAGTACACCCTTTTGCATCTGTGACAGTGGCAGTATATGTTCCCGCTGATAAGCTGGAAAGATTTTGAGTAGTTGCTCCTCCGTTCCAGATATAAGTATAACCTGGTGTTCCTCCGCCCGGTGTTGTGTTCGCTGTGCCACTTGTTCCTCCGTTGCAACCCGGGTTATTTCCTGTTACAGAAAAAGTGAGCACCGGTGGATCCGTTAATGTTACATTTCCGGTAATAGTACAATTGTTCACATCGGTCACTGTCACCGTATAGTTTCCGGAAGATAAACCCAACATCGCAGAAGTTGTTTCTCCCGTTGACCATAGATACACATATACGGGGGTGCCACCACTTGCTGTGAGATTGGCTGTCCCGTTTGCTCCACCGTTGCAGTTTGAGTTGGTTCCGGTGACACTTACAAAAAGAGCAGTCGGGCTTGCAAGAGTGACACTTCCTGACATTGTACAACTGTTAGCATCCGTGACAGTTACTTTATAAGTACCACTACCCAAACTGCTTACGGCTTGCGTTACTTGTCCTGAATTCCAGACGAAAGCGTAAGGTGATGTTCCGCCTCCTGCAGATGCAGTTGCGCTACCATTGGTTCCTCCATTACAATTTGGATTTGTGCCACTCACCGTCAGAGACAGTATAGCCGGTTCATTAAGAGAAACGGAATTAGTGCCGGTACATACATTCGCATCCGTAACCGTTACAAAATAAGTACCTGCTGATAATCCGCTTGCTGTTTGTGTTGTTTGTCCTTCGTTCCATAAATACGAATAAGCCCCTGTTCCACCGGATGCATTTACAGTGGCATTACCGGTAGATTGATTATAACAGGCGGGGTCCGAACTAATCGTAGAAGTGATAATTGCCGTAGGTTCGCTCAATAAAATTGAGTTGGATTGTGTACAGGATTTTCCATCGGTAACCGTTACTCCATACAGTACTCCTGCAGATAAGTTAGCGGCAGTAGCATTTGTTACCCCCGTAGACCAATTATAAAAGTATGTCCCATTTCCTCCGGATGCAGTGGCAATTGCTGAGCCGGATGGTTTTCCGTTGCATAAGGGATCAGTGCCACTTACTGTTAAGGATAATGCTGTAAATTCTGTTATGATTATGGAATTGGATTGAGTGCATGAATTGGCATCTGTAATAGTAACAGTAAATGTACCGGCTGTTAATCCAGTTATGATAGCTGAAGTTTGTCCTCCGCTCCAGAGATACGTGTAGGGTTGAGTCCCCCCGCTTGCACTCACAGAGGAAGAACCATTTGTGCCGGCATTGCAGGCAGGAGAAGTGCCACTAACCGTACTTGAAAGAGCAGATGGTTCTGTCAGCAAAATGGAAGAAGAACGTGTGCATGAATTTCCATCGGTCACTGTGATTGTATAAGTTCCGGATGATATTCCGGTGGCAGTAGAAGTGGATTGGCTATTACTCCATAAATAGGTGAAAGCACCGGTGCCACCGGAAGCAACAGCGGATGCTGAACCGGAATTTTCTCCATTACATAAAGGTTCTATTCCACTAACGGATAGAGAAATCGGATCCGGGTTTGTTAATATTACACCGGCTATCCCCAAACAATTGTTTGCATCGGTTACCGTTAGTTGATATTCTATATCCCCAACTAAGCCCGAAATAAATGCAGTCGTTTTCCCATTTGACCACAAATAAACAAATGGAGGTGTGCCACCCACTAAGTTAGCTATAATTACACCATCATTCCCACCATTACAACCCGGAGAAGAGGCATTGAGAGTAAGTACCGGAGCCGTTATATTCTCTACATATACAGATTGGGACGCTGTACACGAATTCGCATCGGTTACTGTAACGGTATAAGTTCCTGCGGTTATCGTTGAATTAATTGAATCGGTAACTCCATTGGACCAGCTATAAGAAAAAGGTGCAATTCCTCCCGATGAGATATTTGCCGCACCATCTGCAGTGACACAGGCGGGATTCACAATAGAGGCAGAGATAACTATGCCGGCAGGTTCGTTTAATGTAATTGTCTTTATTTCTTTACATGAATTTTCATCAGTAATAGTCACTGTATAATTACCTGCTAAAAGGTTGGTATTAATATCGGTTAATGTAGAATTAGACCATGAATAGGAGAAAGCACCGGTACCCCCGGAAGCAATAGCAGTTGCCGAACCATCTGAATAACTGTTACAGGTAGGATCTGTCCCGTTTAATGTAGCAGAAATTGCGGAGGGTTCAGAGAGTATAATGGATGCAGATTGAGTGCATGAATTTACATCCGTTACCGTAACAATGTAGGATGTGCCGGCTGATAAATTAGTAGCGAGAGACATGGATGCCCCATTAGACCAGTTAAAGAAATAAGGACTTGTGCCACTGGCGGCAAGTGCGGAGGCAGTGCCATTTGAAAGTCCATTACAGGAAGGACTTGTACCGGATAGAGTAACCGATAATAAACCCGGTTGACTTATGGTTACTACATTTGTTTGAGTGCATGAATTATCGTCAGTAATCGTTACGGTATAATCCCCCATAGATAAATTAGTAACAACCGGTGAAGTTTGTCCACTACTCCATAGATAACTCAGTGAGCCAAACCCTCCGGAGGCGGTTACGGATGCCGAGCCGCTTGTTTCGCCGTTACAAGCGGGGGAAGTGCCACTAATGGAAGACGTTAATGTTGCTGGCTCTGTTAAAGAAACAGAAATGGATTTGGTGCAGGAATTTTCATCTGTAAGTGTCACTGTGTATGTTCCAGCCGTTAAACCCGAATCCGAATCGGATGTAGTTCCAGTGGACCATAAATAAGAGAGAGAGCCGGTGCCACCGATCCCTGTGACAACCGCAGAACCATCTGCGCTTCCATTACAAGATGGGTTCGTACCACTAATATTTATTGTTATGATTTTAGGATTGTTTAAATTGACAGAACCGGAAACAGAGCAGGAATTGGTATCTGTTAAAGTTACAAAGTATTCCCCTGGAATTAATTCACTTATGGATGAAGTAGTTTGTCCTTCATTCCAAATATATGTATATCCTCCTGTTCCACCACCTCCTATTGCAGTAGCAACACCATCATTTCCACCATAACAACTTGGATTATTACCAACAACAGAAAGTGTCAATAAAGGTGGGTCGGATAAAATAACTGAACCCGATGTAGTGCAGGAATTTTCATCTGTTACCGTAACCACATACGCTCCTGAAATCATTCCGGATATGCTTGCAGTAGAATCTCCACTTAACCATGAATAAAAAAAGACACCGGATCCACCCGTAGCTGTTACCGTAGCGGAACCATCGACAGCTCCATTACAAGTTGGATTGGTTCCTGAAAGGATTGCAGTTACTGCTAACGGATCGTTTAGAGTGACACTTGCTGAATCAATACATGCTTTGGAATCAGTAATTGTAAGCGAATAGGTTCCGCTTGTTAAACCCGAAATATTAGCAGAAATCTGTGAATCAGACCAGCTATAGGAATAGGGGGATGTTCCTCCACTAACATTGCTATTAATTACACCATCAACACTACTGTTGCATTTGGGATTAATAGAAGTTAAAGATAGATTTAATTCTGAACATGAAATAAAAACAGTTAAATTAAAATCCTGTGTTTCTCCATATTGCAATTGATTGCATGGATCCGTCGGAGCTCCATTTCCAAAATAATCTGCTCTTATTCTCAGACGATGCATCCCACTTGAAGCTGTTAAGGGAATCGAAATACTATCGGTAATGGTTGTATCACCCGAACCGTTATTAATAGTACGCAAAATTTCAGTTGCTTCAAAAATTCCGTTATCATTCAAATCCAACCATATCGTATAGGCGGACCCGGTTCCATTTGAAGAAAGTGAAATGGGTATTGTAGAACCTTGCATAACGGAAGTGTTTTGAGAAGAAGAGTAATCTTGATAGGAAATTCCGGAACAAGTACTGTTTACATTTATAGAATCAATGGTTACATTACTTATGGGTGTAAACAGACATGGGCTTATGGAAGTTGGGGGAACGCAAAAACATTCTAACACATTGGTATTTACATTAACAAGAACCGGTACGGAAGCTGAAGAGCCGAAGCCGGAGCAGGAAACTATGCACTGATAATAGGTGCTTGATGTTTGGTTGGTTGTTAAGGTAGAGGAAGTGGCACTATCAATATTACTCCATGTCGCACCATCAGGAGATGATTGCCATTGAAAAGACAACCCTGATTCTATTGGATTATTTTGGAAACTTAATGTAAAGTTATTGCCCGAACATACGGTTACGGCGGAAGTTAGCGTGTTTCCGGGAGTTGGAATTGATGAGCATGGTGTTGCTGACATAATTGTTACTACATAATCTTCGGTTTCACCATAACCATAGCTTGAACAAGGTGAAATACTTGTTCCAGGATTACCTTCTTCGTTGACAACACGCATCCGTGTATTACCCGTTACTGCTGTTAAAGGAATATCAAAACTACCCGTTACGAAATGAGGACCATCCGTTGTAATTGCTGTTCCATATACTTGCTCTCCTGCATCTGTAAAGTCACCATTTTGATTATAATCAATAAAAATTGCAGTCCCACTGGCGTAATTTCCACCACAAGTTCCTATTTCAATAGAAAATGAAAAAGCCAAGCCCTGCATAAGAGTAGGTGCGGTTACTGTAGATGTATAATCCGAGTATTGATTTAAAATGGAAGCGCCACCGCCGGTAGTAGAACAATCCGATGTATTATTTAAAGTTCCAACAGTGACATTAAATATTTCTTCGTCACCAGTTGTTGTTGCCATGGATGTGCAGTAGCAATTAATTACTGAATTCATTAAAACATTAACAGGATTTGAGTTGGCAGAAGATCCGCTGTTAGTGCAGGTGACAACACAACGATAATAAGTTGCCGTTGTTTGAGCAGTAGTATAAGTTGTATTTGTTGCACCCGCAATAGGAATGTAACTGACATTATCTGAAGAACTCTGCCATTGATAAGTCAAGCCGGATTCTAATGGATTATTTTGGATACTTAACGTAAAGTCAATACCTGCACAGACAGATACAGCGGAGGACAGAGTGTTTCCGGGTGATGGAACTGCGGAACACGATGGTGCGGCTGTAATGGTCAATGTATAATCTTCGGTTTCTCCTCCTTGTAATTGACCGCAGGGATCTGTAGGAGTTCCATACCAAAAAGATTGCCCCATGATCCTCAGACGATGCGGTCCTGCTTGAGTGGTAATTGGAATAATAAGAGTGTCGGTTAAAGTTTGTAATCCCGAATTGTTAGTTATAGAAAGTAAAATTTCATTGAAATCAAAAACCCCGTCATCATTCATATCTAACCAAATCGTATATGCCAATCCGTTAGAACCTCCTGAAGAAAGTGAAATAGGAAACGTGGCTCCTTGCATAACCGAAGTGCTTTGCGAAGAGGAGTAATCTTCATAAGTAGTAACGGTTGAACAAGTACTGGTCATAATAATGGAATCAATGTTTACATATTCAATATACATGTTACAAGGATCGACAGCAACAGGAGGAATACAATAACATTCCAAAATATTTGTATTCAGGTTTACAAGAACCGGAGTTGATTCGGTGAAACCAAAACCCGAACAGGTCACTCTGCATCTATAATATTTGCTTGCTGTAATAATGCTTGTGACCAATGAAGACGAAGTGGCACCGCTTATACTTGTCCAGGAGGTTCCATTCAGAGATGTCTTCCACTGGTATGATAAGCCCGTTTCAATGGGAGTGTTTTGAATGGTTAATGTAAAGTTTATCCCGGCACACACAGATGTATCGGAAGTGAGAGTGTTACCGGGGTTTGGAATCGAAGAGCATGTGGGAGCCGCAGTAATGTTTATGGTATAATCTTCTGTTTCTCCATTTTGTAATTGACCGCAGGGATCAGAGGGAGGTGTATTCCAATAAGAATCCCCCATGATTCTCAAGCGATGTGGTCCTGCTTGAGCAGTAATTGGAATGGTAAGATTATCAGTTATGGTAAGTAGCTCCGAAGGGTTATTTATGGTAAGCAAAAGTTCAGTTGCATCAAAAATTCCATTATCATTCAAATCAATCCAGAGCGCATAATTAAATCCATATCCAAAAGAAGAAAAAGAAACAGGAATTACAGAACCCTGCATGATAGAAGTGCTTTGAGTAAGAGAGTTATTCTCATAGCCGGTAGAACAGGTACTTGTTACATTTATAGAATCAATGGTTACATTACTGATATACGCCGGTGAGCAAGGATTAAAACTGACGGGATCACAATAACATTCCAGGACATTTTTCATACTTACAAGAACCGTAGTCGAATAAGCGGAAGTAAAACCTGAGCAGGTAACTTTACAGCGGTAATATCTATTTGCTGTTTGGCTTGTAATTAAAGAGGAGGAAGTGGCACCGGTTTTATTAGCCCAGGATGTGCCATTGGTAGAGGACTGCCACTGATAAGATAATCCTGTTTCCATTTGTACATTTTGCACGCTTAATGTAAAGTTTTTTCCGGAACAAATCAATGTATCGGAAGCCAATGTATTACCGGGAGAGGGTACTGCTGAGCATGGAATAGCATTTATGATTGTAATTAAATAATCTTCGGCTTCACCGGAACCGTTAGTACGGCAAGCATCGCCGGCTCCGTTTTGAGCTCCTGATGCTCTTGAGTAAATACGCATTCCGGTAATTCCTGTCAACGCAGAATCAGGGAGTAAAATATTTATAGTGGATGGCACACCGGGAGTAGAATTTAAAGTCACTTGTTGCCATTCCCAGGTATCAAAAGCGCCATTGTGGTTATAGTCAATCCATGCTGAAATAATTGCATCGGCATCGGTTGTGACACTTAATGGGTAAGTCATTTCTTTCATCAGGGTCGTGGTAGCGGTTTGTTTGCTGTAATTTCCAACAGAACAATCTCCGGTGGTGTTATTCAATGCATCCACAGTAACATTGGTTATACAGGGAGAACCATTGCTTTTGGGTGTGCAATAGCATTGGGAAAAATCACCTGTAGGTACAAATAGTGGAGAAGAAATGCTTGAAACAAATCCTACGCAAGTAACAACGCACTGATAATAGGTATCCGTTATTTGGTTTGTTACCATAGTGGATGAAGTGTCACTGACTGCATTGGTCCATGTTGCTCCATCGGAAGAAGTTTGCCATTGATACGTTAATCCGTTTTCTGCCTGATAATTTTGCAGTCGTAAAATAATAGTTTTATTTGAACAACCCAACGAATCGGAAGAGAGTGTGTTTCCGGGAGATGGAATAGCGGAACACATTGGTGCGGCTGATATAGTGAGCGTATAATCTTCTGTTTCTCCATAGCCAATTTGTGCGCAGGGATCAGAGGGGACTCCTTGTTGAAAATACCCTCCACTAATTCTCAAGCGGTGCGCTCCAACAGTGGAAGTAATGGGTATTGTAAGATTATCTGTAACCATTAAGGAACCGGATGTATTGTTTATAATAAGTAAATTTTCATTTGTTTCAAAAACCCCATTATCGTTCATATCCAACCATAGAGAATATGCCATACCATATTGAAATGAAGAAAGTGAAATAGGAATGGTAGATCCCTGAATGATGGAAGTGCTTTCAGAAGTGTAATCCTCATAGGTAGTTCCGGGGGTACATCCGCTTGCCATATTAATGGAACCAATCGCTACATTTTCAATATACATGTTCTGACAATTATCACCGGAGACAGGCGGGATACAGTAACATTCTAAAATATTGGTATTCTGGCTTACAAGAACCGGCGATGATGTTGCAGATCCAAAGCCGGAGCAATTAACAATACATTGGTAATAGGTATCATTCGATTGATTTGTCACAAGGACAGGCGAAGTGGCACTGGCTATGTTGGTCCATGTTGCACCATCCGCTGAGGACTGCCATTGAAAAGTTAGTCCGGATTCTGCCTGATAATTTTGAAAACTCAACGTAAAAAAATCACCGTTACACACAAAGGTGTTGGAAGACAAAGTACTACCGGGTGCGGGTATGGCAGAACAAGGTGCGGCGGCAACTATGGTTAAGGAATAATCCTCTACTTCCCCATAAGTGGAGCCCGCAGTTCCGCAGGGTTCATTAGCATTTCCCCCATAACGTATGCGAACCCGCATGGTCGTATTTCCTACTGTTGCTGTCAGTGGCACTAAAATATTTGCATAAAAAATACCTGAACCCGAAGAATCAGTTGTTGTAAAATATTCTCCAGCATCCATAAAATCCTGGTTATTGTTCCAATCAATCCAGACATCAACTGCATCGGTAGAATAGTATAAAGTTGTCTTAGCAGAAAAATAATTTATGCCTCCCTGAGTGACGGTTCCTGACATACTTGTATAATCAACATAGCCACCAGGATCATTACATCCTGTGACGTTATAAATCCCTGCGAAAGAGATCTCATTCAGGGCTTCATCGCATTGTCCACCGTTTTCTGCAGTACAATATTGTGCAAACGTTTTTTGGTATCCTGCTGTGAGTAAGGATAAACAAAAAAATACGGAGAGAAGTAGCTTTTTCATGATGTGAAAATTAGGGTGAGAATGGTATTTTCTGATAAAAAGAAAGGAAAGGTAGGTAAAATATATTGAAAAACAATGATTTTCGTCAAAAAAATGGATTTTAATTATACTGTGAAAAGGATGAATTTCAGCGGTTTAAAAAAAAAGATTCACTGAATCTGGTGGAACAGTGGCTGGCGGCAAGGTTACTTTTAGATACAAAGATTACCGAAAAGGGGCACAGAAACTGGAAATGACGGTGGAAGGTATGGAATTCATAAGAAGGTTTTGTATGCACATACTGCCCTCAAAATTTGTGAAGATACGCCATTACGGAATTCTCAGTGCCACAAGTAAAAAAACGACTCTTCCACAAATCAAATCTTTGTTACCGGAACAATCCCTGATTAAAAAAGCACCGGAAGAACCCAGAGAATTAAATGAATTTAACCCGGGTATATGCCCTTATTGCAAAACAGACACGATGCTCACGATTGAAATATTTTTTAAGCGAGGGCCTCCCGTGTCATTTCTAAAAAACAGTGCATGAATAAAAATCTTAATTTTTACATTTCCAAAAAAACTGCAAATACGCAGGGTGGGGGTGCTATTTTCATCAAAGAAAAAAAAGAGAAAATTTTTTGAACTATTCAAAAAGTAAATCAAAAAAAGAAATTTATTATTTAGAAAAGATGAAGATAAAGAACCTTTATAAAAAAAATAGCAAGAAAATCAACAAAGCCACTCTACCATTTTAACGAAAACCCCATAGAGAAAAAAAACTCAACAATCAAGGGGAAAAAAAACTTCCGCCAGAGGCAGATTCAGTGCAACAGTGGCTTCATTGCTTGTCCTATGGACGCAACGAAGCCTTAGTTGTTGTGCGTAGTTATATCCATTCGTTTGCTAACAAGTATAAAATTGTCAAAATAAACCCAGAGCCCAAAAGGAATAGCACGATTAAATTTACAGCAAAAGTGCTTTTGTTTTTTTGAAAGAATGTCTCCCAAACAACTAGAATAAAAAAAAGAAAATTCCAAATAATCATTACCCAAACGAAGGCATTTTCAAGTTGAGTAGAAACAGGTATTATAAATTTTGGTTTTTTACTTGAAGTATTTAATTTATTAATCGTAAGAATTTTTCCATCAACTATTCTTGATTCTGTCATTGGAAGAACACCTGTCTTACTTACAGTATAATAAATTGTAAGGAAAATTTTATCATTGGGATTTAATAGGTCGGGGTTTAATAAAATTGTATTCCTATCAAATTTGTCATTCGTCCTTATTGTCTTTGGAGTTTGATCAATTTCATATTTTAAAAGTTTTGCTGTCGGGTCAAATGAAATCTTTACATTGTCAATAATGTCATTTTTAGTAACGGCAGAATTACCAGAGTTAATTAAACTGCAATTTACTTTGTAAAGATTGTCAACAGGCACACTGTCAAAAGAAACTTTTATGCCTGAGCCAGATAAACTATTCTTGTCAACAAGAGATATAAATGAGTCAGTGGATAAGGTTAGTTCTTTCTTTTTGTCAGCAAGAAGAAATAATATAATTGCGACAATAATACCCAATAGTCCAAGTAAGTTGGAGTATTTGAAAACTACTTGCAAAATATTTTTTGTCCCTTGTCGGCTTTCTGATTTTACTTGATTAAAGTCCATTTGTCCTTGGTTTTAATAATTCTCTATAACGCTTTATATTGTTTTGAGCAATTTTTTTTATGAAAGTACGCAAAAACC